>JAAUXU010054102.1_pt1 | contig 72693 bp, 78 predicted proteins | sample 7278151 | NCBI WGS metagenome assembly JAAUXU01 (sample SAMN14350113, study PRJNA611818) | marine sediment metagenome | isolation source: surface marine sediment (1.8m) | place: French Polynesia: Moorea | collected 2018-08
CTCTGTCAGCAAGTTGCGGGCCCCCCCATTCATTTTTGTCCCCCCCTCGTCTGCAACAATGGTTTGCTCTGGTCAGTGTCAGTCTTTGTTTGTGTGCGCGTTAAACGCAATTCTCCTAAAAGTCCAGCCCTCCATTGCCATTAGGCTTGCTGTCACGGCCTATTGCCTGGTCGACGGTCCGTCCCCTTGTCACAAGAGATAGAAAAAATGGGAAAAGACAGGATATGCTTGGCTGAACAAGACTCTTGAGGGCTAATATATATATGTGGATATGTATATACATGTGTGTCTTTCATGGTCACCAAATCAGGAGAAAATGGCCGCTCATGAATGCAGATGAGTGTCAGGCCTCCCCTGATTCCCCTACAAAAGAAAATCCCCCCCCCCAAAAAAAGGCCAAATCACTGTGACTTTTGCTTCCCATACGTTGTACCAACCGTCGGCTGAAAGCAAAGGGGGGGAAAAGTTGGGGAAAGTTGAATTTTTGTACACACAAACGAAAGAGAGAGTGAGAAAGAAACAAAGAGAGAGGAAGCAGATCCGAAAACCATGAAATGCAAATGTGATTCTTTCTCTACATTTGCTTTCACAAATCTTGACTCTCTTTTGGACGAGTCTTTTTGGACTCCCCAGGCTGGAGAGACAGAGAACAAGTTTTTAAAGAGATTTTCTCTGTCAGATTAAATCTGCGCTCTCTGAGCGTGCACAAGAGCAACGTGCACAAAGGCCTGAAGACGAAGTCGCCGCCGTCGTCGATTGATTCGGTCCCTCTATCGATTGGAGCCAGAATTTATCCCTGCGCGTGCGCAGGCCTAAATTGCAGGGAGGGCCGGAGTCCATTAGAGGGCAGAGGGACAAATTTCTCACCCTGAAAGTGCGGTAATTAATCAAGCAGTTTAGCAATCTGCGATTTCGTTCGACCGGCTCGAAAAATGGTGCCTCATCAAGGGCCAGGCCCAGGGCAGGAGGCCCAGTCCGAGCTGTGTTGGGCCTGCGTGCGGAGACGAAGCAAGTCTGACTTCAGTCGCTGTTGTTGTCTAAATGTGCCTCTTCCAATGCGGTGCCTGGCCCAGGAGCTGATGTAAGCGGGCCCTCAGGCCTACTCTCGTCTTTGGTGATGCCTATTGTGTAAAAAGGTGAATAAAAGAACCTGGTGGAATTGGGGAAAACGAATCGGAAAAACTCCATCACACACTGAGTCCAGCAGGTTCAGGAAGCGAATCTTTTATCTCGACCAGAACTTTTGCGCAGCGCATTAAAAATGTCTGGTGGAGCCAGAGAAAGGGGGAAACCAACGAAGTCACTTTTCGTGTCTTCAGGAAACAACAAAAAATATTTGCTTGAGGGGAGGGGGAAAAGAGGAGGAGAATGAGAGATTTTTTTTGTTTCCCCCCCTCCTACCCAAAAAACAAAGCCCCCCAAACTCATTCATTTCTCGGTGTGTCTCGTTTATCGAAGGGGTCATCCCAATTCCCCCCCCCCCATCTTAATCCCCTTTTCATCAGTTAACCATCTATCTCTGCCGTTCCCCAAATTTCTTTCCCCTTTAAGTGTCCTCAGGAGAGAGCGAGAGAGAACGAGGCCATTACAGGTATAACACAGAGTTTAAGGTGCGCTCACCCCATGCAAATCTTGGTCAGTTCTGCTGCAATCTGAGCGACAAAGACGTGCCTTTTTTGTGCGCGCCCGCCTTTTTTCCACCGCGTGAGTCTGAGGGGCGGAGGCCTCTTTTTGGCACACATTTTCACCAAGAAAGAGACATCGCGAAGATAAGCAGACCGGAAATGGAAAAGGAAGAGAGAGCAGTTGACCGTGAAGAGAGAAGTGATGTTATGATTTCCCATATCCGCCAGGAGAAAGGGAACACATAAAATCAGGGCCTGCCTTTCATGAGAGCCAAAACAGGGGAAAGCGCGAATGGGGGGGGGGGGGGGGGAAGGGGGAACAACAGTCAACACGGGTGGGATGGAGGCATTTTCGGCTGTGTTTTTCCTTCCTAAAGCTGTGACTGACCTCCTTCTACACCTCTTACCCCCCCTCCTTCCTTCCCCTCCCCCCCCGTAAATGTTCGGCGAGGCCTCGAGTCAAGGCCTATCCTGAGTTCACCCTTCCCTTTAAGACGATTCAGTTTGATGGTAATTTCCATTGACCACAAAATCCTTCTCTACTTCACCTCTCCTCCATTTTGGGCTACCGCAAGCTGGAATAATATGTGGAAGGAAATTTAGGTCAAGACTACAAATTCTGGAATGGAAATGTGGGGAAGCAAAAAAAGATTCCTTACATGGTTTCAATGACAACGACTCCACATTCGCTGCTGCCAGAGCCTCTTTTTTTGGCTAAGGTTGGCCAATAATTGGATACCAATAGCTTTATGAATACTTTAGTGAGAAAGCAAATATTATCATAGCTGCTGTGAAAATAAAACCCCCTGGACGAGAGGATCTCCTGTCCGTCGTCTGGGTCCAGGCCCACCCAGGCCCATATTGAAGGCCCAGGCTGTCAATACGTAACGAGGAAATGTGTACGATCAAGGTGTCTTCCGCACTTTGGTCGTCGTAAGACAAAGAAGCCATCTTTCGCTTGGATTGGAGAAAAGGACGACAAGACTTGAGAGGAGCCTCTTGATTCCTACAAACTTTTATCGCCAAAAAAAAGTGCGAAAGTTTCTTTTGCTGCCAAAATGGACCATTCGTCATAATTGATTCTTCAAGGGACACACGCAGAAAGAGGGGGAAAATCTGTCACTTAGGAGTTCAGAGATGGAGGGAGGGGGAAAACCCTCCATGATCTGGGACGTTGCTATTATTAGTGCATAAAAAATATGTTCTCTCCATCCAGCAGAGGGAAGCAAAGACGAATCTCGGCTTGGCCACTCCAAGAGTTGAGGAGTCTCTTTACCTTCTGCTGTCCAGCTCCTCTGGTCTTGAGTCCCACTCGAGTCGCTTTCACACTCACAGAACCACATTGAAAATCACACGCTTTGGCGGAAAAAGTTGGCGATAAATCCAGATCTTTTTTAGTCTCCCCCGCCATCCTTGTCCTGACTGCACAGAGAGCCGGAGGGAGCAGAAGACTCTAAAGAGGCTTGCGCACAACTCGGGGACGACGAAGAAGGCGACGGCGACGCGCGAGCTCTCTTTCTTACTCGCACCCGTGCGTGTGTGCGTGCGAGCGCGAGCGCGCGCGATACAAATTGATTTTCTATTACTCGAGAGGTAATCATGGACGAAAGAGCATGCAAAAGTGTCGGGTCCTCCGGAGTCACCCTGTACTTTTTTTTTCAGCGGATAGATAAATCAATATTTTTCTCCTCCCTCATAAAGAGGACAACACCAAAATAAATTGGAGACCTTTATTGAGCGATCAGCAGCGAGTCCACGAGACACATTAAGTAAAAAAAAAAAGTTGCAGCCGTGCAGTAGGACTTGCAGGCGGGCGGGCAGAAGTTGTCCTGGCCCAACAAGGGAGGGTACGAGTAATTACAGGAATCAAACTTTCTGTAATGACGTGTACAACGTTACACAAGTGGGATCGGACATCATAATTACAGTGGACACTCATTAAGTCCAGGCAATAGAGTCGAGTCAGTGCTGTCAGGTCCCACCAGGGGACTTTTCTGTCCCCCGAACGGGCGCGATCCCGGCGGGGCCGAGAATGCGGCGAAAAAAAGTTGCACAGGTCAACCCGACCCTTTTGCAAACTTTCGGGGCAAGAAAAAACTTACTCAAACGCTCGTTCTAGCCCAAATTAGGGGGTTCCTGCAAAAAGCATTTTATCCATTTGCTTTGGCTGTAATTAATGGTTTTCGGTGTGTTCCTTTCACGTCGAGTTAGACACGCTAGGAGGGGTCTGAGCAAAAGTGTTTGCTCAGCTTTTGACACAATCTCTACTTGTAACACACAAACCAATCTATTACACAGTATGTAAAAATGTGTTCTGGCCAATTGGGGGGTGGTCGTGTGCAGCCTTTCAAAGCTGCACCCAAAGCATGGCTGGAAAGTCTCAATAGAGGCTTTCCAAAACGTTGAAAGTCATGTTGCAACTGTATTGATCAGATTGCTTCACAGCAGTGAAATCGAAATTGTTGTGCATTAAGAGACAAAGAAGAGGCTAAACGTGAGTGGCAGATGTGTGTCAACAGGGGTGGGGTGTGTGTGCGGGGGGGGGGCTCCAATGTGTGGGCATAAAAGAAGCAAGTGCATTCATTACTGTTTCCACCCCACTGCCTTCATTAGCCTCTTACCAGATACGCGCGCGCACACAAAACACTCATACGCACACAAAGAGGGGGGGGATTTCTTGAATGGATCTCCCCCCCCCTCTCTCTCTCCAGCACGAGAACACACAGACTCGTACCACAGTTGTTGTCACTACAACATATTAAGGCCAACATTTGTGTGAATGCATCTGGAATATTGACACGACCACTGCCATTTATCCATTGCTCTCTCTCTCTCTCTCTGAGCAGAATGTCCATAATTCATTACGCAAGTATTGCCTTTTACAAAGCCGTAATGACAAAGGCCTCCCTCCAAATGAGGGATAATTAGTCAGGTTTTGTGGGCTGCCAATGAGCAAATACCCATTGGAAACCGCACACTTTTTCTCGTGTTTGCAGTGCAAATATCGTTGGCCAAAGGCTTTCTTGCTGTGCCTCCGCCAGGTCTTATGAGTCCTGCCAGTGCCTGAAATTATGTGACACCTCTTTTATGCCCTGCAGAGAACCCAATTAGGCACACAGGCACGACTAATTTTATTTCTCAGGCCGTTAAGCATTCAGGCCTAGAGGCTTCAGAGCAGGGAAAAAACTCTGCAATGCAACAAAGTCAGCTGGAGTCATGAAGAAGAACGCTCAAGCTATTTATGGGTGCCCCAAAACTCGATTTATTGTCTGCTCTCTCACCCACCCACCCTAGAGGTGTTTTGCTCCGGTCGATTGAAACTGGATGGGTTATTATTGATTGTGAGGAAATCAAAGCACACTAATAAGTACAGCCTTTTCGTCGCTTTTTAGACACAATCCTTCTTCGAGCCCACAATATTAGGCCTAGTAGGATACATTTTCTCCTTCAAACTGTGGTCTCGCTCATCCTCAGCTGCACCAGCACGATGGAGTAGGTGAGGAGCAACGCGAAGCCACCAATGAGGCTCTCCGTGGTCAGGGAGAAGGCGTCCAGAGGCTTCAATGGGTCCTTCTTGTCCAAAAACTTTTCCAGCACCTCAATCTTCACGTCCAGGCTCCTCTGGCTGCCCGTGGTGAGGTCGTTCAAGGCAGATTTCTGCATCTTCCAATCCTGGAGAGTCCTCCACGCGTTCCCTATCTCGTTGACCAGCTTCTGAGAGCTGAAGCAGGGATGGAAACAGTCAGAAAGCGCTGGAAAGTTCTGGCGAAGGCTACATACCTGAGATGCAAATTTAGCTTTCGAAGAAGGATGAAGATTGCGGCCCCGGAGAAAGTTAGGACGTGCAAGAATACAGCGAGCTTGTAGTTGTGGATCAGGTCAATGGCAGACATGAGGAAGAAGTACAAGAAGATCTCAGAGATGAAGCAAGTGCCGATCTCGAAGAAAGCCATCCACCCAGACGCCAGGTTGAACTGATCCACAAGCTTGGTCAACTTGATTCCTTCCAGCACCACGTTCTCAATCGGCAGCAACTGCTTCCTTGCAGCCTGTTGTTCCCTGGGGTCGCACTCTGGAGGCTTCGAGTGGATCAGGTGGACGAAGGTCATGTCTCTGGTGGGGTCGGAAATGCATCTGCTCCAAGCCTTGAAGCAGCCGATGAGAAAGTGGGAGGTATAGGCAAACATGAAGTGTGCAGACATGACTGTGGGCCCCATCCAAGTCGTGACGATGGAAAGGGAGTACAAGGAACCGAAGGCCCAACGTGCCCGCAAGGAGAATTCCGGCATGACCAGGAAGCCCGACAGAAAGGAGGCTCCCAGGGTGTAGGATAAGATCAGGACGTAGAGGAACAGGTTTCCATATATCCACTTCTTCATCGACTCCAAGTCTTCCGCTCCCGGCTTGCAGGTCTTGAGGCTGGCGATGTCGCTGAAGATCCCGTTGAACTTCTTCGACATCCCGTAGAAAGACGCTGCAATTGGAAATATCATCAAGGCCACCCAGCTGTTGGAGATGGACTTTGCCAACTGATCCGTCTCGCCGAACCCCAGGTCCTTGCCGAACTGCTTGGACTGTTCAAGTCCTCCAAACAGCCGTGACGAGTACGTGATGAGGGCGCACATTAACATGACGTTGACGGTGGCCACGACCGAGTACTTGAACGTCTGAACGGCACCAAAGCCAAATGGTCCCCTTGTGGCCTTCCCCCTCCGCTGGAGAGTGAAAGGAACTGCCCCAATCAGGCTCAGCATCCGGAGGATAACCTGTAATGGCTTTATAAGCTTCCTCGACACCAACCAATCTTTTTTTTTCTCCTTACACATAGCGGCTCCAGCGAGCTCTCGGGGGCCGACGGCTTCCTCACCTTCACCGTTGACATGACCAGCTGCAACTGGCACGTGTGTATCGCAGGCTAATAGGGTGATTTTCTCCCAAATTTGGCTTCTCGCAATTATCAAAAATTGCCTCAGACTTTCAAGGATAACAAAATTCATTCATCGTTAGCTAAATTGCTACCTTCGCCATGGTTGGCCTCCATGCCGAGATAGGCCTAAATGCACTTTTAAGACCGATTCCGCACAGACCAAATTTGAGGCCAAGTGTGAAAGAAACACCGCTTACAGTCATTTTAATGTTCCTATTCCTTAATGTTAAATGACAATTTGATAAATTTAACAACCGCAAAACGGACAATGCTGGTGTAAAGCTAACTTTAAAAATTTTTTGGAAACAAAAGTCGCGGTGTCGCACGTGTAAACGCACCCTAAGCACCTTCGAATAATTATCTCTTCAAGTAGGCATTCACATGACGACTACATGGAAGGGGGTCTATCTTTTTTTTAGGGTGGGTGGGGGGATTCCACTCCTTCTTGATACAAAGCTCCGCAGCATCTCTCCCCTTGTTGTCAATGTCAGTGGCTATCACTCTCCTGCTATGATCGATCGGAGATTCATACAGTGCTCACGTAGCAACTCCAGAGCAAGACGTGTGACCCAAACAGAACTCCGGGGCCTTGGAGAGGCCGCAGCTTTCGCGGCTCACACGGTGCTCACCTAGTTCGGAGCGGGCAACGAGCTCGCAGTCGCGGGCAGAGAAAAGACGGCAGAGGAGTTGCCACCTTGTTCGCTGTGGGGCAACAACGAAACCCTTTTTGATCACAGCCACACGAAATTCCTTAGTCACAGTGCTTTCCCAGATTTTGTGGCCCGCCAGCGGAGAAAAAAAAAAGATTTGTCAAATCTGCTCTTACTGCTTCATACGTGCGCGCAAGAAGGGTAAGAGGCCACCTGGTAGGGTAGATGCGTCCTACGTGTACTGCACTGTATGTGCGTACGTACATAAGAGCCCAAACTCTAGGACAAGCTTTGTAACGGGACAAAAAAGGGGCTACCCAGCGTATGAGTAAAAAAAAAAAGCACCGCGGATGGCTCGCACTCAGGGTTGCCAGGTGCTCGGGCGCCAAACGCTTGGGGACAACCTGCGCAATCTTCCAACGCTTGATCGAAGACATCATTCTCTGGCGCTCTGGCCTCCATAGGTGGTGTCCTCGTCCAACACGTGAACTCTCCGGGCCATTTTTGGCTTCAGGTCCGAAGTTGTGGCAACCCTGCCCGCAGGGGTGTGCGCCATGTCTCAACGACCTGCACTGTACGTATTCCTCATGCAATGGGCAAACAAGGATCCTGCCGATTTATCAAGATGAGAGAGAAGAAACATCTAGTGCACGTTAGAATGTCATACTTAGATGCAGGGGTGGGGTGAGGGAACGAGAGGAGTCACGAACACCCCCACCCAACCCCCAAATACACCCCGTTTGCGAGGGGTGACAAGAGGGCGAATCCATATCACGATGAGTCCACGGAAAACGAAGCCACTTTGGATCTGCCCTGAAAGCCCAGCACAAATGCAACTTTGTCTCACAGCCTTGTTGCACTGTTGCATGCAAAGCAGAAAAACCCTGAGTGATGTTACATTTCATACATGCTAATAACAATAACTTATACTTTCACTCGGACTCCAGGTTAAAAAGCCGCCAACAGAGCCAGTTGAAACGGAAGGGGGTTATATTGATACTGCTGAGGTCGACCCCGGGAGTTTCCACCCTGCCTGCCTCCCGGGATCACCCCTCTACCCCACCTTCCCTCCTCAAGGGCCCAATGCGTACTATTGTGTTTACATTCGCACACACCTCCGAGAATAAGATGTATGCATTTGTGTTATACAAACATTGTGTCTTTAATCTAGCTCGCCATTAACTGTATTAATAGTGTACAGTCTTAAAAGCATTGATCGAACACGGTTGACAAGAAAAACATTGATCGGATGTGATGTTACATCATATCCGTATGACACTCGAGCCAAATGTTCTGCTTGAGCGAGACCACCGAGCTCGGACTGAACTAAAAGTATAATAAATGTAAGGATCTTTATTCTCTGATCCTTGATAAAACATGTAATGAAGCTTCTCTTCTTCCGAGTAGCTTCAGCTTGGTATGGTAGAGTAGGGATGTGACACCTCTCGTAAGCTGAGCAGGGTTGCCAGAGGCCTCATCCAGCACATGTGCAGCGACAACGGCCTCTTCTGCGCAGCCAATTGAGCTTTTAGACGTGTATACGAACGTCGTGTTTATACAAAACAAGCGATATGTCTAGGAGTACATAAGATACTATCGGTGTTCCATGATTATACAAATGATGAGTTAATTGAACTGTACACTTTTGTCAAGAGCAGTTGTACTTCAGCCAGTCCTGAAGATTAGGCCACAGTGTTCACTGGACTACCAAACAATGTGGAGGTTGGGAGTTCTGCTCTCCTTAGGAGTCATCGTCTTGGCCAGAGAAGTGCCAAGAAAAGCAGCAAAGGCTGCCTGTGACTCCTGCCATGAAACCATGGAAGGTAGAAACAAAGAAGCGAACAAATTTGCATCAACTTGCTAACCTTTTCCCTCCCCAGGTGTTATCAATGTTCATCTTGTGCCACATTCGCATGACGACGTCGGCTGGCTGAAGACTGTGGACCAGTACTTCTACGGGGCCAAGAACGTCATCCAGACTGCCGGAGTGCAGTACATCCTGGATTCGGTCGTTCAAGATCTGATGAATGATGAAGACAAGAGGTGAAGACAAGCCGTGGGGAACGTAGCAAGTCCTAACTTTCACTTTTGGCATCCAGATTTATCCAGGTGGAGACTGGCTTCTTCTGGAGGTGGTGGAATGAACAGGACGACTCCAAGAAGGCTGAAGTGGTTCAGCTGGTGGCAGAGGGGAGGTTGGAGCTGGCCGGCGGCGGCTGGTCCATGAATGACGAAGCTGCTGCTCACTACAGCTCCATCATCGACAACATGGCCTTGGGCTTCAAGGTCTTGAAGGACACCTTCGGTACGCATCTCAGTGCAGAGAATTAATAAATAGGCAGCAGCTGAGCAGGGCTGACATTGCAGGTGACTGCGGAGTTCCCAAGATTGCTTGGCAGATCGATCCCTTTGGTCATTCCAGAGAACAGGCTAGTTTGTTCGCTCAAATGGGATTGGATGGACTCTTCTTCGCCAGAATTGACTACAGAGACAAAATCCAAAGGAGAGAGAATCAAACTCTCCAGGCAAGAGGCCAAAATACATACATACCTATATTTCAGGATTCCTATGAGTCCTATAAAAAATTAAGGCAATAATTCCTGCCAAGCCTCTACTTTGGGGGTCTCCCTGCACAAGGACCTGTGGTTGTTTGCCCGAAATTTATTAAAAAATTCGATTCGATGCAATCAAAAACTGGTTGCGAGATATCGATTCGGTACTTTCTCCGTTCGGTATGTGGCACATCACTAAGTGTTCATCTCTTTTAGATGAACGCAGACTGAATAAGGGCGAGAGAGAGAGAGAAAGAGAGAGAGAGGAGCTACAGTGGAAGCTAAATATAAAAAGCAGCTTCAACGAGACCAAGCTTGCCTGAAACTTTATACGAACGGGACCAAATGTACGGTGCAAAGGTTCCACAAACACGTACGAGCATTCTATGCTCTTATCTCTGGCTTCCACTGTAATTTTTCTTTGCTGTGCACTGCTGATAGAGAAGTAAATCAAACTCTCCACTGATACCAAGCCGTAATTTTTGGTAAGAATGAATCAAAATACTGTTGTTACGAAAAATCGAATCGAAAATTTCGATGTTCGATGGATGGCATTGGACAGGCCCAAAGCACAGTTCACGTTACTTAAAAGTTGTTTTCGGGGCCAACCCCCTTTCGGGGTGTCCGGGTTGAAGGGCAGGGGTCATCCCCCTCCAACCCTCTCATTCTTCCTGGGAGGGACATATTCATGTTGTCATAGATGCTGTGGGAAGGAACTGACCATCTGGGGGAGCCGACCTCAATATTTACTGGCGCCTTCGCGGAGCATTATGGGGCTCCCTCTGGATTCTGCTTCGATATCTTATGCAACACCGAAGATCCCATCGAGGATGATGAAAACTTGCAAGAGTTCAACCTGGACCAAAAGGTGTGTGCGTTTTCGTGGGGAGAGCAGTTAATTTACTATTCATACAGCCATTTTATGCAGCCAGGGGGTTCATACAGCGAGAAATTCAGGATTGCTACCTATGTCTACAGGGCAGCCAGGTTAATTGCCATCGATTAATGGCAAGATTTGCTCAAATGAACGTTAATGACTCAAAGAGATTTTTTTCCTTAGTAAACATTGACTGGATCAATGAAAGTTCTGCCATGGTAGAATAGGTTAATTGCAACGTTCTGAACTCGGGTTTGCTGAGAGTCTTGGCTAATAAGTCATGACCAGGTCAAGGTTCTGACTCACCTAAAACTCTGACCTCGTCTCACTCAGCTCATTATCGACAGGAGGGTCCATTTGTGCCTACACGATTGTTCAACTTTGACTACGGGCTGACAGCAACGTCCACAATAACATTTGTTTACATTGTTTACATTGTTTGGCTCGTACTGTACGTACTCAGATTATGGAGACTGGACTTTTATGTTATTTAATTTCTGATCCTAGTCCGAATCATGGGCAAAAAGAGGGCTGAATTGAGCTGTAACATGAACAAGTACATAGAAAGACCAGGCACCTTGGAAAATCTTATTGTTCAATGTTCAAAGATATCATATGTTTCATTAATGTGCTGCAACTAACTTCACCCCTACTAACTTCTCTTTCTACATTTTTTTTCTTGTCGAATGGCAACTCTGATTGGTGTCGTGTGCTAGTTGTAGACAAGTTAACCCTTCTTTTTTCTCCGTATGAAGCGTGCACGAGGGAGAATTTCTTGGCTGACGCTTAATTTTACAGCTCGACGAGTTCGTTGCTCACGTAGAAGAAGCTGTCGGCCATTTCGTCAACAACGAGCACATCATGTTCACCATGGGGGGTGACTTCACCTACCAGCTGGCTGACATGTACTACAAGAACTTGGACAAGCTGATCAGGCACATGAATGAGAGAACAGCTGAGACAGGAATCAATGTGCTCTACTCAACACCATATTGTTATCTCAAGGCTGTGAATGAAGAAATGCAAAACCATAATTGGGTCACGAAGACAGATGATTTCTTTCCCTACGCTGATGGTAAGTGTGGATCCGCTGTATGAGGACTGTAGATTGATTTTTTTTAGTGTTAGGTATTCTAATGTTGTAACATTTTGATCCGTCTTGGGGACCCACAGTCAGCTAGATTTTTTAAAATGCATGTCTGGTTGCAAGCTTGAACTTCTCTGCTTATGGAACTTTCTGCTTCTTGGTGGCAACCTTACCTTTACTGACACGCCAATGGTTGATTTCCTCCCCATTTTTCACGCGGAAGTCGTGTGGCAGCTCCTCTTCATGCTGGATTCAGCCTCCACACGCACCACGGTCCTGATTCAGAGGAGGCGGTCTCGAGGGGTTCAACATTCCGACACAAAGTGTTCCTCCATCCAACTTTCTGACTTTGACTTTGCGACACAACAATCCCTGACACAACATCTTCCGATGCACATTAGAGAACACACGTTCTCTAACGCATCTTCTTGCTATTAAAGGCAGAAGAAACACACTAGTGCATCTAACCGTAATACTGTGCTGTGATTATGGTGGAGATGCCACAATTATGAATTGATGCTGTATCAACCAACTCTAACTTGGCGTAACTCCCACCCAGCCAAATGTCCTTACCCACCCCGAGCTGACCAGTTAGCCTAATGTCCTAGCCCAACCTCAATCAGCCAAATGTCCTTACCCAACCCGAACTAAACTCGCCTCAGCTGACCTGACTGCCCCCATTCTGTAATGTTGTATGTCGTAACCTTGCGTCAGTCAGGGTTGTGTCAAACGCTGTGTTAAGTGTAACCCCGGATTCGGCTACCTCGATCATGTTGGCTGCCAACATTAACCGGGTAGTTTCTAGTCATGAGATGCAAGAAAAACAGCCACTTGGGTTCAAGTGAAGGATGAGATTCTCGTTGGCAAACTGATGCTCAGTTTCGGACCCATTGTTGCAGATTTAGGTCATACTTGTTCACTTCAAAAACATAGGTCCAACCGGTCAAAGTGCGTATTTGCTCAAGACCTCAAGAGGTCCACGGCCCCACAAGGCTGCAGTCCTTGAAAAGTTTGTTTTTCTTTCTAGCAAAGACTATTTTAAAAGGACAATTTGCAATGGGCATTGCTGTAGTCTAGAGTTGGAGAGATTGGTTATATTGAAGGACGTCTCTTGATTAACCTTGAAAAAATGGAAAAAGGTGTCATAGGCAGGGGTCTCCCACACTTTTCTTATACACGTTCTTTCCACCACCCCGCAGGAGAGGATAATTATTGGACCGGTTACTTCACCTCCAGGCCGAGCTTCAAGTTCCACGAGCGCCAATCCCACGGCGTCCTACAGGCGGCCAAGCAAGTTCAGGCTCTGCTGAGCGCCGAGGCCAAGATCAATGACAACAATCACGGAGTCTTCGCTCTTCAAGAAGCCCTCGCCATTGCGCAGCATCATGATGCAATCACTGGAACAGCAAAGCAACACGTGGATGATGACTACAATGTCAGATTGGCGTGAGTTTTGAAGCATTTTTTCTTCTCACCAGAGTTAGTTCGTGGAAAAGTGTATTTTTTTTAAATACATCAAGAAAAAGTAGCTAAACACAATCACACAGTAAAAAGACGTAAGAATTACTTGTGAAATCCGTCCCTAAAAGAGTCTTTCTTACAATCAGTGATCCTTAACGATCGTCTTTCGTAAGTAGGCACTTGTATGTTGTATTAAAAGGCATTTTGCTTTCAACTAACCCCACCTTGCTACTCACGAAATGAGTCATGCATTGCAGGAGAGGTCAAAAAGAGGCTCATACAGTCACAGCTCAGACCCTGGCAGACCAGCTGAACCTCGACATTCCCGACTTGGACACATTCAGTTGCCCCCAGCTCAACGCCAGCATCTGCGGCCTGACGGAGAACAACGACAACCTTGTTCTCATGGTCTACAATTCGCTGTCCAGAGAGCGGTCGGTGTTCGTCAGGCTGCCGGTTAAGAGTTCCAAGACGGTGTCTGTATTTGACGAGGAGGGCGCCGCGATTCCCGTGGAGACGATCAGCATACGCAACCAAGTCCTGAACTATCCCGGCCGAGGTGACGACGTCGAGGCTGACGTCGAGGCCGTCTTCATGGTTGAAGGAGTCCCTGCACTCGGTGATACAGATGCGCACGAACTGAGTCTTGGCGACATTTAGTCAGTTTCTCACCTTCGAATAGGCTACAAGACACTGTACATTCAACAAGAAGATGAGCCGACAAGTCTACTGACAGCCACGACCATCACCAGTCAAGAGTTCCTGGACGAGCTGCCTGGAGGTCTGCAAATCGGTGTCGCCTACTACAATGGCTACCAAGGGGACGGCCAGGTGACTCAAGTGTGACCAGTTCACTCAGGTCTTACAAGCAGAGTTTCAAAATGCATGCGAAAAAAACACCCTCTGGCGACGATAACAGCAAATATTCTTTTTAAGTTGCCTCCAAGTAAGGAGAAAAGTACAATTTCCAGAGCAAGATTATCTTTCCAACGTCATTTCAAACAAACTTTGCTTCAAACCTGAGTAAGATGATCAAAGTCCTCATTGGTTGGTGTCTTCTTTTGCCTGGTTTTCAGGGCTTTACTCATCAGTGTGTAGAATAATTACTTAACATCGGAAAGACCTTCTCGCATCATTGAAATCGAATTCGCATTACGTGAAATGTCGGTGTATACACAATACTGACATTCATAATATGGTGTCAGGCTTTATATTTTATATTTTAGAAATTACTATTGCTAAAGGTCAACATTTCAAATTCTATCTATCTAAGTTATATATACACAAAGAACAGAAGTTTTGTCGTCATAGGTTACAATGACTGGCCAGATTAAACTCAAACTTGCCATGACGATTGTCTGTGACCCAAGAAATGTCTTTGAAGAAAAAAAATGAAATTTAACCATTAATTTTTCCATCAGCAGCCTTTAATTTTTTTCGGCCTTTGCAGCCAATTTTCGCCTGGGCTGCCTGTTCTACTGGCGTGAGCACCTGGTAGTGCTAGTATTACATAAAATTCCACCTCTCTACCCATCAGAAATCTGGAGCCTACATTTTCCGCCCTGACGAAAACACTCCTCAAGAGCTTCAGATTGCCAGCCAAGTTGAGAAGATAGAAGGCACTGAATTGGTCGAATACAGAGTCACACTTGACTTAGATTGGGCAAGCTTTGTAGTCAGACATTACCCCAGTCAGGATGAATGGGAAGTGGAATGGATGGTTGGACCAATTCCTGTGGGTAGGTCATTCTTACAGAATTTCCTTGATCTCTGGGCCAATGTGACACACTGAGTGTTTGCTAGGTGATGGCCAAGGGAAGGAGGTCATAATGACTTACTCAGCAGCAAACGTGCTTGACAGCAACGGGCGGTTCTACACTGATGCCAATGGAAGGCAAATGATGCCCAGGGTCAGAGATCAAAGGTTTTCTTACGATCTGGGAGATGATGACCAAATAGTGACCTCCAACTATTATCCAGTAACAGCAGGTATTCCAGCATCAAAGCTGACTCAGAATTAAAGGTGCTGACGCTGTGTCACTTGTTGCTTGCAGCCATCTTCACTGAGTCGGAGGCCGATCCCAATGAGCGACTGATCATTGTCAACGATCGTAGCCAAGGCGGCTCCAGCATCAACGATGGCCAAATTGAGATCATGGTTCACAGGAGACTCTTGTACGATGACTTCAGGGGAGTAGGAGAGGCTCTCAATGAAAGAGCTTTCGGTACCGGACTCATCGTCAATGGAAAGCACAGCGTAAAAGTGTCCAGTGATGGCGAACTTTCTGCTCAGTGGCTGAGGCAAAAGATGCAGCAGAGCTTTCTTCAGCCGACCTTGCTCTTCATCCCCACCAGTGCTCCACTTGATGAGTGGCTGGCCGAGGAAGCCGCAGCAAAGACCTACAGCGCGTTGGCCCAAGATCTCCCTGAGAACATCATTATTCTCACTCTGGAGAAGTGGAATGACCAAGGCGATGTGCTCATCAGGCTGGAGCACACCTATGATGAGGGAGAGCATCCGGAGCTATCTGCACCGGTCACTGTCGACCTGACGCAGCTGTTTTCGGACTTCCAATTCGTCAGTGCAGTTGAAATGACTCTGGGAGGCAATATGGAACTGTCCGCCCAGGAGAGACTCCACTGGAACTCTGCAGCTTATAGGGATCACCCCAGGACTCACAGCATGGCCAGGGAGTTTGACGGTGCCAACGTTGAGCTCCAGCCCATGGAGATCAGGACCTTTGTTCTGTCGACATCAGGCGACGGCGGCAGCACCACAAGTGCAACCACTGATGGTACCAATGGGACAACCGATTCGATGGCTACAGCATTGAACGCGTCTTCAGTGATGGCGACGATTTCTACCATGGCCTTGCTGATCATGACGAAGTCTGTGCTGCAGTAGCGCCGCCTCCCTGAGAATAGTCCAAGCTGTCATCCCATCTTTCGAAATAGAGAGTATGAGCAGCCTAGAAAAACAATCACTGTCATCTGTCGCATTTTAACATACATTTTAAAAAAAATTATTACTTTCTGTAGCAAGATGTAATCACAGTACACGCCCTTGTTAGGTCCTATCATGGAAGCAGTGACTCATCAAAATTTGTAGTGAAGCCACTGATGAACGCGTCCCAGGTTCATTTTCATTGTCCCTGGGGTCTTTCTTGAGTTGATGACCAGGAGTGGCAAGGAAATGACCAATATATACAAGAAGAATGTTAATTTTGCAAAAAATGTGTTTCAGCTCGAAATAAAGTTACATTTAAGATGAAAACATATTTTTCTGCTCTTTCTCAATCACACGAACTCAGAGCATATTTACAGTCTGGCACGTACGTAAAATGAGTGAAGCCTGTCATCCATGTTGACAGAGATGACTGGAAAGAATTTGATGACAACCCGGATCATCATTTCCCAGATCCTTGGTAAGCCAGAAGATTTGAGTTGACTCTAGACCTTTCTCCAATTACCTCACAAGTTGATGGAGTGAACTGAGTGTTCACTGGTCACTGATAACATCAGAGCTTCACCTGTAGCTTCCACTGTTAGTCAAAGGCAGTGCAACCTGTTTACAGTGACACCCATTTGTAGTGACATCCCGCTTTTGTGACAAAATCCTTCAGTCCCCTTTGTTATAACACAAAACTCCCCGGATTAGTGACATTTTGGGTAAGATTTATTGTTACATTTGAACGTGAAAAAATCCTGCAGCGTGACCTGCTTGACATTCTCCAGCAGCACCTTCTGAATCTCATAGTTCGATGAATGAATCAAATTCTTTTTCTTCTTTTTTCCTTGTTTACATGGGTACTTATTGTACATTCCCATTTTATAGCCTTTTTAGTTTTGGATATTGTGACACTCGCTCATAGTGACCTTTTGGCTCTGCCTAAATCGTGACATTATGAGGGGTTTTTACCGTATATGATGCTTGCTCTATGATTGCAACAGTTCAACAGTTACTTGCGCTTAGAGGACGACATTATCTTGCTCTCTACATGTATTGCGCAGCAGCTTCAGCACAATTGAACTGGTTGAGGACCTCGACGTAGGTTAACAGTTGGGCCTTGAAGTGGATCCTCCGCTACTCCGCCAAGGACGGGATTGCAAAGGTCGAGTTCCACCGCCACCTGCAGGTACAGACGGCCGCCATCAGGTTCGCTGTCATCGGCTCCGCCGACATGACACATGGGAAGATGAGTCAGGTGCTCGTCCTGTTGCCCTTCTCCAGGTAAAACTTTAGGTTAATGAATGCTATGGTGTGTATCCATGCATGGTTATGTATCATATGTGCCTGATGCAGCGTGGGAGTTTCCATGACGAGTTGGTCCGGAGATCTGTCAAAAGTGATCACTTTGCTGAAAAGCTTATTCTGGCATTTTCAGACAGTTAAGAAAACATATTCATTGCACTGCTATGCATATGTTCATAGAGTGGCCAAGGGCGATGTGATCGTAGTAACGCCTTTGATGCTTGAAATTCATTATTATGACTGTCGTTAGTGTCTAGTTTGGCACTGCTTTTTACCAACGTCCTGCATATTTCTCTATACAGGTCTGCCAGAGTGTACAACGCATGCACAAGGCCAAGTCAAATCCCCTGGCCCACAGGGACCTGACGTGACACAACATTCCCCTCATCACACGTGAAGCGGGTAGTCATGGACCTGAGTGAGAGCTGAGTGGGTGGACCTGCACGCGTTATACTGGTCATGCACTAACACTAAAGCCTTCACCTTAGGGTAACTCCCTCTACCTTATACGCATGCACCCAAATCGATGTAATTTAGAACAGAACTAAAACGCCCCACGTTCCGGGACGAAACGAAGGAATTAGGTTCAGAATTCCTGAGCCTAAAGGATAAGAGGAGGCTGCGGCCCTAAACATTCCAGGAAAGGACTCACTGATCACTTGTCAGCTGCAAATCTTGCACAGTGGTCCATGACAGAAAAGATCACTGTCTTTACTTAACATTGCGGAACTTAGGATCCATGACCTTGGCGCGTGTATCCGTCAAGAGCTACTCTCAGGACTCGGCCACTGAGAGATGCTCGTTGTCCCACTGCCCGCCGGAGAGGGTTCGGGTCAACTCGACATCGACGAGAGAAGTGACATGCGGCGCAGTGACGAGAGTGTCAGCATTGCCTGCTACATGTTTCTCCTCATATCTCCCCGAACCATCCTGTGGCCCCTCGGCTGCCTGTTGCATGCCCTGTGCTTCTTCATGTCTCCCTACAACAAGGTGTTCAAGACTCCATCTCCCTTGCTGTGCAGGCCAGCAGCCTCCGATTGTCCCTTCTCCATGGACCTGCTCTACCTGATCATGAGGATGCTGACGCCGGAGATGTGAGGCCGCACTTGCAGCAGATCATAGACCGACTGGATGACGCGATGGCAGCAGGAGTGGCAGAGACAATGGCATGATATTGAGTTCAACACACGCACACTGCCTTTAGAAGGAATTTTAGGTAGAGAGGCATTATTTATAACAAAGTCCTTTTAGTATTGCCTGAAGGTGATCCTCATGTTGAAAGCTGTGCAGATGCATGTCACTGGCGGCACCATTAAAGTCCCGTGTCTGCATGAAATGTTAGGACATTGTTACATAGCTTTCACATGACATGTGAAATTTAAATTTAAGTTTTCTCAGATTTTTCGTTGGAAATTGGCATGATAAAATGCTGTTAGCTCCAGATCTGATTGTTTTGTCCCTCTATGTAGCGCTCTAGAAATCGCTTGGTCTCATCCTGGAGCAGGGTGTTAGAGCATCGCTTCAGAAGTCTCAGCATCTGTCGAGACAGCTTCAGCCTCTCGTCCAGAGAGTCATGAGTGGCCAGGGACAACCGCATGGACAAGATCCCAAAGCTGGCACCGGGCCTGGGGAGAACATCAAGATACGGACGGTTGCAACACACTGCAAAGTGCAGGGGAGAGACCGACTCATCTGCGACCTTGGACTCATCAGCTCCTAAAGCAATGTGTGGAAATGAGCCAATGACTCAGTTTTCTTGCCACACAATGTTTTACCGTATTTCATCAGTAGCGCGTAAGTGTCCTGCTCATTGCTCACGGCTGCGGCCATCAATGGTGACCTCTTTGGACCTCCTTGCTCTTCAGTGACGTGGTCGGGATCAGCACCAGACATTAGCAGGATCTCTGCTATGTGGGTGGCATTCTTGCCACCCCCGGAGGCCACCACAAACAGTGCGTCACCCATGGACTTCTGGTACTCTTCCATCCAGTTCTTCTTCATCTTTTCCAGGATAAGAATCACCGATTCCGGGATGCTTTCCTCAGCTGCGTCCACCAGAGCTTTTCCAAGTCCTTCATGGTCAACATTTGCGTCATCAATCTGGTCTAGGAGAAAGGCTAAGAGATCAGGCTGGTCAGTAGAGTAGATGAGGGCGTCGGCAGAAATAGGTGACCCAAGGGAGATGAAGAATTCGACAAGGTCTTTGTATTTGCCCAAGACTGCCAGATCCAACGGAAAGGCCCATTTGGCAACCTCTGGATCTTGTATCAGCATCTCCAGTGCCAAATACCTGCAAAATTTGATGTAATGATCTTGTTTGTGCAACTATTTTGTCTTGAGCAAACATCACCTGGCCACATCAACATGACCACTGCTAGTGGCTGAATTGATAGGTGAGGAAAAAGATTCCTTCCCTGGTAGGATATTGGCACCAGACTCTACCAAGAGCTTGACTACTCCGAGATGTCCACTTGAAGCCGCACGTTGAACTGGAGTTTGTCTTCTCCACACCCCAGTAGAAGTGCCACTCAAGCCTTGAGCACCGTCTGGATGAGCACCATGATCCAGAAGCAACTTGACAATCTCGACATTGCCCGACCTTGCAGCGTACATGAGAGGAGGCCTTTCTATGGAGTCCAGGGCCTCCACGTTGGCTCCTTTCTCCAACAGCAGCTTGACTATCTCCTCGAAGTTTTCCGATATGGCCACGTGCAGGGGTGTGAGATTCGCCCTAGTTGGCAAAATTGGTCGCTTTTTTTTTTATCAAGATTCTATAAGAGCTGCCATACTCAGTGTCAGGTTTGTTGACATCTGCTCCTGCCTCGATGATGACCTTGACAGCCTCGGTCTTGTTGTTGTCCAATGCGAAGAACAATGCTGTTTTGTTTTTCTCGGGGAAAATTTCGTCAATCTTGGCCTTGCTAACGCCCTTGAGGCAGAATGTCAGGTCGTTCAGATTGTCATCGTCGATCTGGTCAAAGATGGATTCCAGGGTACCTAAGGCAAGTGAGGCGTTGACCAATTTCAACGTATTAGCTAAATCTGACGCTTATGACGCATAATTTTTTACATTCTGTATTGAATGCCTGATTAGTGATCCTGCATGTCGGAGAACCCATTCGCAGACACCTGAACTGTCCAGTTCGGCGTGACTGTTTCCACTTGAGGCAGTGTCGAACTCGTGACAGACAACGAGCTTTGTTCGACCCAAATCCTGCCTGTAATCAAGTCAATGGGTTGTGCTTAGTCACAGCAATCCGCAAAGTTTGCTTGGGTGTGTGTGAGCTCGCACAGACTTCATCTATTGCAGCCACAAAGCCGAAAAACTCACTATTTGAGAGAAATGGCCTGAAGTGACTCCAAGAATTTCAGAAGCCTCCTCTGGAGGTGGATTTGCAATGCAAGAAATGTCGCCACTGACATCAACAAAGGCGTCAAAAGTCGGCCTGTCATAATACCGAATAATCTGAATGAGTCTTTTGCTGCTCGAATCTGCGACGGGATAAAGAGGAGGTGGGATGGAAATTTCGGGCCGTCAATCAGCTGTGTTGGCGTCACAGTAGACGAAATCGGTACTTAAGCAACAGCTGAACAACTCACTATGGAGGATTGTCGATCTGGGTTGAATGCATTACTGGCTGGTCGAGCAGGGATGGAAGGCAGCTCTTCACAAGTCACTATTAACCCGCGGGAATCCACTCGGGCATCAAATAACGTCCTACGTGGGATATTAGGAACTGGCAAAAAGCACGAATTTCCCCCATCGTTTCTACTAAATCCTTCAACGAAAATATGAACTATATATTTTTTCTGACTGAGAAAGGGGTGACAGAAAGCACAGCAAACGACTTGCATGACCCACGAGCAGTGCATTCAAGAGTCTCCCGCGTTTAAATCGCTGACAGCTTGGCAACCCTTGAGAATTCGAAAAAGGTGAGGCTATCAAATCCAGTGTAACATTACTGTTGCACTGAGATTCAGGCGTAATCTCAAGGAACTTTATAGCAACCCTGCCCTGTCATGGTCTTTGAGTGAGTCGAACCCTTCATGTCTTACTCGCCGATGCCGTGAAGAAACCTCATGGAGGCGACTGAGATCGGCAGCAGGAGACAGATGACGAGGCTGGACAATCCCATATTTTCTTTCAGTGTTGGAGAAGTTAAAAAGTATGAGTATCCACGAAGACAACTTTGCAATGTCTGGAAGATAAGACTGCGTGGAGAAGAAGTGAGCGGAAGTTTCTGATAATGGACGCACCGGATGAAGCAAAAAAGTGCAACTGAGAGACTCTGACCATGGCACAAAATTTTATTTAACATGCTGTAACTTAGGCACTGAATAGCACTGAATAATGTAAAAAGTGTGCAACATCAATGTGACTGATAAGTCGATGTCCACGTAGGTGACTGATGAAGGAGGGAACTTGTTTTGCTGTCTCAAGTAAGCATGAAATTGGCTAATCTGCATGGTCAAAACTGTCCTTTTTTGCGAGTGCAAATTCTCCCGAGAGGAGATGATGCAAAAGTGGAGGAAGAAGGATTGGGCAGCCTCTTGGGCATGCTGCTACATCTGGACTTGGGCAGTCACTTGGTCACTGGAGCACTCATTTTGTCCTGGTGAGGCCATCACACACACCAGAGGCAACCTGGTTGGACTCTGGATGTAGGAAAGTCTAATAGGTCTGCTTTCAAGATCCAGAAGTCTGGCGAGTGGTAGATTTTCTTCCCATAACTTGTCCAAAAGTATTAATAGCGACACTTGAACTCATCCGAATTCTCCGTGCGCAACCGTGCAATGTGGACCGAAAATAACTACAGTGTACAGTTTGACGTGGACATCCTCAACCATTACTACCCGAGTAATTTTGATGTGTTAAAAGGAAAACTTTTAATGTAACATTGTTTTAAAGAAGGATATTCACATTTTGACGCCGAGTTCTCGAGAATGAGGAAGATGGGGATTTCTAATTCCATTTACACCGATGCAATTTGCAATTTAATGCAGGATTTTCTTTTTTCATGTTTTGCCACATTTTGTCCTTCTTACAACTTTAATATCCGCTAGCGGCGGACTATAAAAATTTAAAGTCTGCTGTGAATTTAATTTCGCAAGCAATGTCAAAGACCGGGAAGTCAACCGAAAATTTTTGTGTCAAAACAGTTGTCTAAAGGGTTTCAGCGTTTTCGACCAGTCTGTGCGCGTGGTCGATTTTTGCTTGTGCTCCATTTACACATTTGAAGACATGGATCTAGCTCTAAATTTATACGTTTATGTCGATTGTTTCCTTGTCCAGACGACTGTGGAATAGCAGAAGAGGAAGTCAGGAACAAGATGGAAGACGCCCCAGATCTGAACGACAGCACCGTCAGGATCGTCAATGGCTGGAAGGCCAATAAGCCCAGGCCATGGATGGTCCTTGTCCGGGCGTCTTCCGATCCCGAGGGCCACCCCGAGGACTACGACACCTGCGGAGGGGCCATCATAAATAGGAAATTCGTATTGACAGCGGCTCATTGCGTCTGCATGTATTACTCCAGGTACAGCACCAATGGTTATGGAGCGCCATCAAGTTCATAAAGTCCTTTCATTACTGGCACACTGCCTGCACTGCGGGAGGCCAGTTGACCTACGATCCCACGGTGGTGCTCAGGCTCTACGTGGGCCTGAACGCGGCCAACATTAACGAGGTCTTGGGCAGGAACGCCCACACCTATGAACACAGGGTGGAGAAGGTATTGGCACGAGATTCGTCGCATCCACAAAGCTCTCAAGACCATTCTACTCCATCAGGTCATCAAGCACCCCCACTGGACGGGGACGGGCCTAACCTCCCCCGACCTGGCGTTGATCAAGTCAGCCTCGAAATTCAAGTTTAAAGCCCGCGGAGAAATGGCAACTCTGCCTATCTGTCTGCCTCCGCCAGGTTGGACACATTTACGTCGTTCTAATGTTTGTATGGGTTCTACATGTAGTGTACACTGTACTTATGCTAGACGTCGTTCTAGACCTGGATACCGCCGGCCTGGGGGGCTACGTGGCAGGGTGGGGCCTGACCAAGAACGACGACTGCTTCACGGACGACTTTGGCCCAGAGAGACACATGCGATGTCGGTTTCCATACATCTACCAGGGTATATGATTGTTACTGCAGTAATGGCGCGCAATGATTGTTACTGTTGTCTCAATTTTCTGTGCAGGCATCGAGTTTGACGCTTGTCTGAAGTCAGAGTCCCCCAGTTCTAGGAACATCCGGTGCCAGCAGTTCCAGGCGTCCATGGGCGAGGAGTCCATGCCCAAGAGGGGGGAATCCATCATGATCATCTACGGCAGCAGGAGGAAGAAAATGAGGACCATCTGCTACCACTTACAAGCAAGTAAAGAGACGATGAAGGTTGCTCAGAACATCCTGTGGTGCCTAAGTAGCAGTGTCCAGGTGAGCATGGCTGGTGCGGCACCTGCCTGCCCAATGCAGAGCCTGGAACCTCCGGCTACTGTGAGGATGGCTTCCCTCCCCCCGAGGATCAGGACTTGGTCACCGTGGTCAGGCCCTCCAGGCACTGGGGATTCTGTTCCCATCTGTGCCAACAGACTGAGAGAGCGGCACACAGATTAATGGTGAGACGTAAAACACGCAATTTTGGGTGAGCAAAAAATTGAAAAAAGGCCTTTTGTGGGCCTAAACTCTGATATGAAAATTGAGATACCACGAACAACTGAAAATGAATTATCAACAACCCAAAGTTCACGCTTGACGGCCTAAAATTCTAACAAGCTCAGTAATGTGGGCATGAATGACATGACGTTGACCTTTCTGACTCAGTTTGACTTTCCTGGCAAAAACGAGGCACTGCCCTGTTTTTCTTCCAGGAGACTGGCCTGAGCATCCTGGACCCCGAGACCTGCTCGGTCTTCAACACCAGCAGACTGCTCTACCGGAATGACGTGGAGTTCTGCGCAGGCAACAAGCTGAAGTACCCGGAGATGAAAATATACAGAAGGCAATGAAAGCACTTCCGTGCAGCTGTGTCTTGATGATGACGAAGCCACGATTTCCTGCAGATTCAAACTCCGGAAGAGCCAGAGATCCACGGACGGCAAAGAGTACGTCTTCAAGTTGGTGACCAGCAAGAAGAACTCGGTAAGTTAGGTCCAGTAGTGCTAGCTGAGTCATAACCAGAGGGCTACACTTTATGACCTCAAAAAGGATATAACTGAGACTGTTCATTGCAAGAACAAAATATGTCTTTGAAAAACATAACACACAGCCTCCTTCAGTAAGTACTCATATTTATTCCTCCCAAAGAGGCGAACTTAGCCATTTAATGTCCTAAATAAGCCTGAATAATGCCATGACAAATGTAAGCTAACTAGCATATTTCGAAGCTTAACGTTTAATTTGTGGCCCAAAATGATATTTTATTAAAAGCTGGGGGCCAGACGTGAACACCAGAGAATCGGTTTCTACCTCGGCCAGACAGACTCCTGCCAAGGGGACTCCGGAGGACCTTTCTACGTCTTTCGGGGTAGTAAAAAAAACCAAAATGAAAAATGTCTAATTTTTGCACATGATCTCCCATTCATTTTCTTCTGCAGAGGGTCGAGCCTACATCACCGGTGTTGTGAGCAGGGGTGGCCAATGCGCCGGGTTCAACCAGCCCGGGATCTACACCGACGTCACCAAGTGGACCGACTGGATCAGGGACAATGCGAGGGAGGGAAGCTGCTAAGGTGCTCTGAAACAGCGAAATTCGCAAGCTTGGACCGGGTTGAAGATGCTAATAAGAAAACGAATAACTCAGTGTTTAAACTCGCGAAAGGCTCTTTTCCTAACAATCTGCGCTCCATGAGAGGTTGCGTGAGGAACGGAAATAAACCTTCCAGGTCCATACCTTATTTGCTCGAATACAACACCCGGGCTTTAAAGGTTGCAATGTGTCGTTGGGATCTCGGTAAGAGGGGGTTTCCATGTAGGGACAGCCTTATGCAAAGAGTTTAACAGCGCTAAACAATTTCTATCGTGAAGAATCCGAAATAACAGTGTTAAGGAACAAAATGTAGTAAGTAGTAACGCAATACTTACTCAAAAGGGGCTTCTTTTTAAAGAAGGGGCGGGGGTTTCACTCTACCAATGTCGCCGGGGGGGGGGAACAAGAGAGGGGTTATAACCAAGAAAATATAGAAATATTTAATATTTTTTTCATGCTTTGATTTTTAGTAATCATATTGTAATGGCGCTTCGGTCTGTCTGTTTGTTTGTCTGTGGTGCGTCACCACCCAAATCTCAGTAAAAGCAGTAACTCCCTCTGCGCCTCTCTACATAATGCACACATATTGCGTGTGCAGTTCTTAGCTGTGAGTGTATGTAGTACATGTAACTCTATACACATTATCACATACATATGAAGCGAAAAGAGCACGAAGGGCCCTTTTCTGCCCCCACTAATGAAAACAACTGAAATCTACACGAAGTTCGCGAGTGAAAATAATCAGCACCTGTCTTCTGTGTGGTGCTGCTGTTCAATCCCGAACTGGTGCATATCTTGAAGCATCCATGGCTGAACAGACACTGACGCTTATGGATTTGTTGCCTTGAGCTGTCCCAACGACGGCTCGTGAGTTTTCTTCGAGCAGAGAAGAATTGCGAATGTGGCCTTTGGCCTTGTTGCGAATAGCAGAGACTGCTATTCGTTGCATGACTTCCACAACCGTTTGTCAGTGACCTTCATTGAACGAGCCTAGTTCTGAAGGCTTCTGCAGTCTTTTGGATCTTGTCCAAACTCACCGTGCTAAAGGATGAGGAGACATCATCGGTATGTTGAAAGGGCAAAGAATTATATAACTCGCCCTTTAGAAAAAGTCATAAGGTCATGCCTCAGGGACATGTCAGCTCACTATAGGTCCGGCCTCGCGGTGGCCACAGCATCAAAAAGTGTTTACAACATGCTTACCGTAATAACTATATATTGCCTACCCGTATTGTAGCATTATACTTTCCGAGTTTTGAGATGATTTGACCCGTTTGAGGCCTCATATTGTCCGAGGGCGAAGCCCGAGGTGGTGAGACGAGTGGCCGGGGCAGTCAAATGAAGGCTGAGTTGGCAGACGGAAACATTACAATATATCCGTCTGTCCACCATATATAAAGCTCCTTCCCAAGGGTTGCTATTCCGTTATCACGGCATATTTCCGTTGCGCAGAAAAAAATCGAGCACAATCCGAAAAGTTTGCGTTGATGCTCTGATAACCAAGCAGGCTCCAATAATTCTCAGGTTCTATTAATCTGGCACCCTTGGATGAGGGTTGAAAAACAATCCAGCGGGCCGGAGGCTGAGGTTCCCTCATCCTCGGAATTCATGGTGACTGTAGAAGTGCTGTTTGCTGGGGCACCTTGATGGCCCACTCAGAGCTGCTGTTGTGCCCGTGATTGCTCAGACTCATTTTGTTTACTCGTGAAGTACTGTTGACAGCTTCTGCAGCTACATTTCAGTCGAAAGATAATCCGGAGGGCTCCAATAATTGAGCTGGCTCCGATAATCCAGCACCCTTGAGTAGGAGTTGAAAAATAATCTGGCACATCCAATTATTGGGGTTAAGGCAAAATACTTTGACGCAGCCTTTACAGGGCGATGCGCATAGAATGCAATGCATTGGAAACGTCAATATTGCGAAAAATTGAGGGGTCCTCGAGCAAAAGTGGGTTTTAGCTTCATTGCAGAGGAGAATCTCAGCTTTCCATGGATGTTTGAATCACATCTGCAGCTCAATCCAGTCAAAAGTTGTGACCTTACAAAACTGAGTGAGTGGTCAGCCTATATCGATCATTCGTCGCGCTCAACTTTGGGCCTTAACTTCGCCCTTATATTTTGAAGAAATAAGTGATCCTGGGCAAAAGTCTGTATCAGTTCGATTTTGGAGGAGATTTCTAGCTGTCCATGGAAGGTTGAAGCACATCTGTAGCTCAATCCAATCAAAAGTTGTGGCCTTGCAAAACTGACTGAGCAGGCGTCCAACATTGATCACGCAACTTTATGCCTTAACTTTGGTCCCATAGTTCGAAGAAATGAGAGATCTTAGTGCAAAAGACTGTATCAGTTGGGCTTTAGAGGAGATTCTTAGCTTTCCACAGCGGGTTGAATCTACTTCAACCCAGTCAATAGTTATGAACGATTGAACGACGAGCGTTTCATGCACTTCAAATTCATGTTACGTTAAACAACAGTCCAGTCTCTCTCTCCCTCCGTAACAGCTTCTGGTGGTTGGTTACCCACTAAAATTCTCTCCCCTCTTGTAAAACTCATTCTCCCCCCTCGTCCGGGAGCACCTGGAATGTGATCAGGCATACGAACAAAGTGCTAAATGCGTCTGTGAGGGTTTTTCCTTGCTTCGTTCTCCAATACTAGAGGAAGTCTCCTACTTCCAACAGCCAAGACTGAAATGTTGTACCTGCCGAGGCAGCACAACCGCACCGACGAAAGCGCGCACAGCAGCAACAGCAACATGGGAGAGAAAAAAAGCGCTTCCACCAGACAACCTCAGTTGTTGCTTCCCAGAAAGTGCAGCAAGTTGTCAAAGAAGTGTCTTAGCACAGGACGAGTCAAAAAGTGCACGTCGGGAACTCAGAAAGGTAGGACGTTTTTGAAATTTAAAGCTTTAAACTTGTGAATTTTTGTTTCTTGACCCTGAAGGCATGGATGCTCCACACAAGAGTGAATATCTTATTTTATTGAAGACCAAGAAAACTACAGGTGCTCAGATGGTGGTGGTGACACATCCGACGTGTACATGAGTGACTTCGTGTAGAGGTAGCACTTGGTACTCGGCCGCTGACAACACGGTGCTGCTGGACAGGTTGTTGCCGGTGTAGTGGAGCAGTTGGAGGCCTCGTCTCAAATCATGACAGTTACCACAGTTGTTTAAAACAAACACATCAATTGATGCACAACAGTTGCATTAACATCTCGCCTCTACTTTCATCACACCTGAGGCTCTTGTTGTTAGCGCTCTCGTCACATTGCGAAATCAGCAAAAGTTTCACTTTTCTTGACAAAAACAGCTTTTTGTTTGTCGGGGAAACACTGTTGTTGTTGTTGCTCCTTCCACAACCGCAATCATCGTCATCATCCCATCTCTCACCCACCGGGGTTTGAGTCTACCTTGTCTTTCCTTCTTAACAGAGGAAGCATCAGCTCTCTCTCTTACCCCTCCCCCTCCTCCCCCCTGGCATTAACAATGACAATAGACGTAGCTCATGTAAGAAGAGGACCTGCAGCAGCAGCGATGCCAAAGCAACACAGGCAGGTGCAATAGCTATTTATATGGTGGAAAAAAGTTTGCTTGCTCTCAGGAACAAATTGATTTCAGTGCACTCCGGTATGGAGCAAAGTCGATCACACGTCAGTGGTTAAGAGCTTTTACTGACACTTATCGTTGCACACATTCTTGGATGCTCAGTTAGACAGTGTGTACGTAAATGTATTATGGACATATCGCATGTCCTTGACTAAGAAGAAATTCTTGTGAAATGGCTAAACAAGCCAAAATACCCAGCGTGTTCTTCCCCTACATTTAACTACCTCTGGATTTGTCTGCATACGACCAATGTTATGTGCCAGAGCTGCTGCCGGTGCTGGTGCTGCTGCTGCGACGACGGCGACCACAACGAGTACCCGGACAGTCAATACCTGTGAGTGCGAGGGCGGCGTCGGCAGCGGCGTCGGCAGCAGTTGAATCCCCACGCTCTCCCTGAGTCACAGCGGCAGAGGGAGAGAGAGAGATCTTTTGTCCGACTGCGACGTGCATGTGCTTGCCGCCGCCGTCGTCGTCACCGCCGCCGCCACCGCCGCCGTCCGCGTAGTGCGGTAGGAGCAGTCGTTCAGCTCAGGAGTGAATCACGAGTAGTGCACGGGTTTCTATGGAAGCGGAACGAGCATCGTGACGCTGAGGCCGTCGTCGTCTCAGCCGCCATCGACGTGGTGGACGTTGGAGGAGAACTTGGACCCAGGACTTGGACCTGTCAGAAGCCAAAGTGAGTCCGCGGAGGAGGAGGACAAAGTGACAGAAGCTTTCTCCTACGTCTTGTTTTTTTTTTCTTTTTGAGCACAAAATGGGCTCTTTGCTGCTCCGGACTCGTCATCTCCGTCGTCCTGAGCAACATTTTGGAGTCCCTCTTGAGCTCGTTGTCAGCTCCAGAGACCTGTTTTTTTCTTCCAACCCACGTTTTTGCTGGTGTCACAACTTTCTGAGCGATTGGGCAGCTCCAGGATCAACGTTGCCACCTGTAGCAAAGCTCCCAGACTCATAACGAATCTCTAATCGACCTGACGTCAAAAATAGTACAGCAGCTCAAATTACAACGTTTGCTTCAAACTCCATGTTCGCTTTGAACCGCACAGGGTGTACCAAAAAAAAGTTGTGATTGAATCTCATTTTCGTCGTGAAATTTAACAGGAACCACAACAACTCCTAAACGATCATCGATCATTCATTGAAAGGGGGTGGGGTGACGACACTGAATAAATGCCTAGTTTCTCAAAAAATATCCACCCCCCTCCACTTTTCGCGCCATTATTATTATTAAAGCTCCCGCGCCAGCTGGAGGGTCAGCGCCAGGTTAACTGTTACGCACACGCTCCAAGGGTTGTTGTTGTAGCTGAGAGATTAGAGTGTTCGTTGGATCTTCTCTTTTTCCGCCACCCCCTTTGATCGTAACATTCCTGGCAGCAGCAGCGGCTGCAGCAACAACAGCCGCAGCAGCAGCTCTGGTGTTATTCCTGGCCGAAATCTGTTGACCCGTGAAGAATTGGATATTGGCTGACTGCTGGACGAGCTCGTTACATTCAGACCGTTTCTCATTTGTTGAAACTGCAGCTAGAATAACCTTGGACCCTTCCTCCCCAATGCCCGCCCCCCCCCCCATGTCGTCATGTTTGGGAGTGTTTTTGCTAGTCGTATGACTCATTCCGTTCTTCCGTCAATTTTTAATTTCTCTTCACATCGCTACATTGGACATACGTTTGGACTAACATTTCTCAGTGAGCCAGAATACAGTCGAACCTGGATGTTGTCAGGCTTTCAGTTTAGTTTACTCTATCGAGATCTCTACTGTAACGAGGATCGGCCTTTTTTGACGTGCAGCTTCGGTAAACAGTGAAGTCTTTACTTTATCGGAAATATTTCCTATAGCGGAGTTTTCAACGACGTCCAAATGTAGGTGGATTTGGGACTAAAAGTCAACCTAAAGAAAACCGCAGCGTTTCTTAGTGGCAACTTAATACGTGACCAAAGCATGACATGACTTTTTTTGTTGCAGGTGACGTTGGCGTGAGAGCCGTGCAGTTGTGGTCGCACGTCAGGCTGCACTTGCTCTTCACCGTCTGCCTGGGCACCTCCTGCAACGTCGTGGTCGAGTCTGGCCTGCCCACGCCCGTCTCCTGCGGAGACACCGGAGCAACTGGACGGAGAACAGCCACGGCGAAGAAAAAGGTTCTGAGAGAAGAAAGTCCCAGACGCAGACGTGGAGGAGGAGGGACTCGTCGACTGCGCGGGAGGATTCGGACGCGTCCTTCCTGTCCTGGCCCACGGGCGTCGTCACCGTCACCTCAACCCCTACCCAGTGTTTTGTTTTTCGGCCAAGCTGTCGCGTCCGCATTCGCCAGGAGGAAGCGGGATAATTTTACGTCCTGTCGTCGTGCCGGAAGCTGCAGTCGCATCCCTCATCTTCTCCCCCCTTCCTCGGTGCCTAAAAGTTGCCCAAACAACGCCGGAGAAGATTTTGGGGAGAAATTGAGGCAGAAAAGGGAGGGAGGAGAGAGTGTTTGCACAGTGCAGATGGAAAATTGAGCCTCGAGTACCCATTAATACCGCCCAAAAGACAGTGCGGGGTGTGTGCGCAGACTTCGGGGCAGATGCAAGTTTGCATCTCCTCCACACACCTCAATGTGTTCGCATCTGCTCTCTAGGAAGAAGAAATATTTGTGGTGACTTCCCATTATCAAGCTCCCTTTTTTTTGGTCACTCGGTCGCCCAAGCAGAGTTGCCACACCAAGCTTGACAAAGTTGAAGTAAGTCATTGAGGTGGTGGTTGCTAGGAGAAGAAGAAAATGGAAGCATGAAGAAAAGAGCAGGGAGAATTTGACCATGATCTCACATTGAATCTCAGCTCAAGAGCAGTGAAAAGTTGTCCGATCGAGTTGGCTTTTCTTTGGCATTGATCGGCAAAATCTTCCACTTCCTTGATGGTTTTGGTTGCTTCTTAGCCTTCCTCAGTGAAAATGGCCTCAGAATGAATTAGGGTGAAATTGTCTCCCTTCCCCTAGGGCAGTGGACTCTTTTTCAGCGCAACTTTCACAAACTCGCGGGTGAAGACAAAAAAAAACATTCTCTCAGGGAGGCAAAAGAAATAATTCAACTTCAATTCCCATGTGGAAGCAGCGCAGGAAACACTCGATCGTGCATGGGTACATGGTCTAGTTGTCGCTGACGACGGTGAAGTTCTCGTGCGCGACGGTGTGATTGAAGTGGAGCAGGAGAAACGGGCTTCGTGGGCCTCGACGCACTTGGAAGAAGAAATAATGCCTGTCGGTTGCTTGGGCGAGACGTCGGCCTGTGGGATCAGCCTCAGCGGCGCCCACTACGACGCCAATGGGCACTACAACGACGGCAATAACAACAACGGTTGCGACGAAAGCAGCTCTACCGAGCTGGATGTTGTCATCACGTCCAGCGTGCTCAACGCAGCCGATCAGTTCGCCTTCATGCAGCAGACGCTGCTTCTACAGATATTCAGAGTTCAAGCCCCTGACGTTGAGGCTCACGACGGTGGAGGTGGAGGTCAGGCCTGCCCTTCTGGCCAGAGCAAGTCTACTACGTCCAGCAACTCTTCCTCCTCATACAGTGACAGCAGCAGCAGCAGCAGCAGCGGCAGCAGCGGCAACAACAACAACAACAACAACAACAACAACAACAACTTGCCCTCGTGCCCCACATGCATAGCGTTCTCGGACCACTGCTGCCAGCTCGAGAGTGGGGCTGAGCTGTTCCACAGCTTCATCGAGATCAACCTGCAGTGCTACTGGGATGCCAAGCTCACAGAGGCCTTAAGCAATCTCAGGTAAGATTTTTGTCACGTCACTCAATTATGTATTCTGGCAAGCGCCAGATTGTGATCGCAATTTTTCATCTCCCCGTCAGGTGGCACTTTTGCCTTTAGTTGCACACACCTACAGTACAATGCACGTCACATCCAGCTATATTTTTTTGCCAGCTTTATTAAGCTTGGCCTGGTGTCCGACGTCTCCTCCCAGGAAAGTCATGTCTTCGTACAACTTTCATTCACATCAGATGTCACGTGTGATGTCACAGCTCTGTCGACTTTCCTCAGGCTCACCAAAATTTCAGGTTCAGACACTGAGATGGCAGAGTGAGCTTACGAACTGCCCAAGGTTCCTCAGAATGAGCCGAGTTGTTGTCTGGTATCAAGTTGTACCGGAGTCTTCCAAGAAACGGACCCGGGCACCGGATATTGGGTGGAAAATTGATAGGAACATACTCGAGTTCGAAGACGTCAATTTTAGTCCTTTGGGGCGGAAAATTATCGTTGCACATTGTTATGGACGGTAAAAGTCTCATTTCTTTTTAAAGAAAAAACATTATTTTTACGATGGGCGCTTTTAACTCAAAAGTTTTGTGACATACTGTATGTAGTAAGTGTTGTGGGCACAAGTGTCCATCAGCTCTCTAGTGCATTATCCTTTCAGCCATAGCTTTTGAGCTGCACAAGTGATTCACTCCTCTATGGAAAGCTAAGAGTCTCCTCTAAAACATAATTAATAAGCACTTTTGCTCTAGGATCACTCATTTTTCCACAATACGAGATCAAAGTTCGGTACTGTGGAAGATTACTACGTAAAAGTTTGACTGCATTTTACACAAATAAGCAGCCCTGGAGCAAAAGTGCATATCAAATCAGCTTTAAGGAAGATCCTTAGCTTTTCATAGAGGGCTGAATCACTCTTGTTATTCAGTCCAGTCAAAAGTTCTGGCCGATAAAGAAGTGTGAAATCACTTACTACGTTCACCATATTACAAAACTTTGAGTAAAAAGTGTCCACGGCAAAGAGCTGTTAAAAGCCAAATGTTTTAATACTTTGGACCAAGACCAAAAGCCCAGGCCTTAAAAATATCCTGTTCCAGAGAAAGTGTCTTTGTTGAACTCGCTTAAGATCCAGGTATAACGTGTTTCCCAGTTGTCCACATCGGCTGGTCAGACTTTTGCACTGCCTTTGCGCTGCTTCAGCTGGTGACAGGTCAATTCGAGGTAGTTGGGTTGCCTAGCAAGAACCCGCGTGTCATTTCACATTTTTGTTGCACCCGGGGGGTATATTATTAAGGAATGATTAAGTCCGGTACTTCAACTGAGGCTGAACTTTTCTTCGTTTTTTCCGTCGTTCCCACAAAATTTCAGCTCACGCTGACAGTAGCGAATGTCTTGCAACGCTTGAAGCGACGCTTTGCAACACTTCGTAACCTTTCTAAGCGGATTGTGTTTTAGGCAATGATATGAAAGAGTTTTTTAAATTGTGCTGGGAGCTGAATGTAAGTTCACCTAAAACTCCGGCGTCTTTCTCATCAGACGCACAAGGGAGCCAAGTGGGTCCATTAACCACTTTCGACCAGACAATTGTTCAACGCCCACCCGAGGAAGTCAGTAAATGCGCAACTACATTACTTTTGGCTCGTACTGCGCTCTTCTTTCTGGGACCGGGTTTTTTTTACGTCACTCCTGGCCCTGGTGCCAACAAAAAGTCTTAGTGATCTCGACCACCAACCCCCCGCCGCTCCTGAACGGCAGTCTGGCCACACACGCGGTGTCCACTGCGTAGCTCCTCGTGGCCGAGAGTGTACTTAGATGGCCTGATTATCACTGTTTAATGCGTCGGAAAGCTAAAAAAAAAGTAATGCCCAGTGATGACGTCACGGGTGGCACGCACTGTGGCAGGCCCAGCAAGAGGCCTCGCCGGATTGAGTTGCACAACGTGATTTAGTGACATCCATGTACGTCGTCCCCTCCCACTTCCCCCCTCCCCCCTTGCTCCACACACGCAATGAGCTCGTAAGAGCAGTCGCTGATTTACGATTGAACGCATGGGATCCCTGTTTCAAAACTGCAAATCTCTTCGTTCAAAGACAGGTCCAAATGCAGCCACCGTTCAATCATCATGACCGTCGTCGTCGTCGCCGTCGTCGCCGTCGTCGTCGTTGACGGCCTCGCCGACATTGATCTGGTTGCACGCATTAATTTTTCAACTCTTAATTCCGTGCGTGACCCAGTAGCATTTCGTGCACTGCATTTGCAAAAAAGGTGTCTGCTGCAGTGGAGAAAGAATCGCAGCCAGTGTCGTAACACGCACGTCTTAGACTGAACACACAGAAGAACTTTATGCTCTAGTTTTCTTTTTAATAAAAATATGTGTGTCAAATTTTTAGCATCCATTTGTCTATACGATCTGCTGATAAACTGGACTCTTCGTGTTAAGTTTATTGACGACTGGAACTTTTTGTGAACTGTCTTTACACAACTTCTATTTACTTTGCATCAGCTGATTTCTTGCACAAGGCACACCTCGGGCACTTGAACTCGTCCACTTTCATGTAGGAGAAGAGGTTGAGTGCACGGAGAGCCTTGATGAATGAATAGCTTTTATCCCCTATGAAGACCTGAACTGCGTTTTTCCACGAGGACAGAACATCTCTTTAAGTGCTTGTGGCGTGCCTTGCGTAAGAAATCAGCTGATGCAAAGAAAATAGAAGTGCTTTAGAACGAGTTAAATGTTATTCACAAAAAGTTCCACGGCTGGAGGTCGTCATTTTAATTAATACAAAAAGTCCTTTTTTTCGTAGTAGACGTTTATTAAATCACTTGGACATAACAGACTGCCTCTGAACACACCTCATTCGTTAGTTGAGACAGGTTTTTTAGGTGACGCACATTTAGGGTTTCTTAACCAAAATATCTTGAGTGGACTTATTTTCGTTCGATTCTTGAACATATGTCCAGTCCTGTGCCCCTGCCAACCTATGTACTGCGAACAATGACGCCAGAATTAAGGGCGAAACAAAAATCATGCATATTTCTATGTTTTTTCGACATTAACGGGTGTAGGCACTCAAGTTCAGCCCATACGTAGGTCTCGCATGACTCAGCTTGTCGGGCAGAGCAGAGACCAGAAGGCCTTTCCTCAGGCAGGTGTGTCGATCCGTTGCAACGTCATTAATTTATACGTTATTTTTATAATTTATGCTGGACTAGCAGAGGCACCTGCTACTCTATGCAAGGCTAAACATCACCTGAAGTTCTCCTCATGTTTCTGTGCATACTCAGCAAATTCCATATCAACGTAATGAGTCGCAAAATCAAACTCAAAAAGAAAACATAAGAGTCCCTTGGACCCCCAGTCTTAGAGGAACAGTCTTAGTAATAGTTCAATTCAAACTTCTGAAGGTAACTGCACCTTACCATAGATGTATCCTGTATAATCAAATATGTATAACATATAGGGTAGTCAGGTCAGAGCACTTGTGCGCACGCGTGATTAGAGCACACTCCGCTATAGGAAAGATGTAAAGATTGCACTGCAAACCGAAGTCTCACTCAATAAAATCATAACCGATCCCGTTACAGAACAAATGCTGACGAGAACCGTTAATGTATCAAGTTCGCCTGTACTTAGGTCCATATGCATAGGTCAGGTTCAGTACTCCAGCGTAGGTGAAGTCCGAGGGGCGGATACGAGTCTGACCACCTGTTGTGCCTTCCAGGTATCAGGGCTATGTGTGTCCGGGCATCCTGGTGTTGCTGGCAAACTCGTCCCACCTCGACACCCTGAGCATGGCGTGGAAGAGGCGACTGCTGGTGGCGCCTCCAGGCTGCAGAGTCCAGCAAATGGGCCTCTCCAACGGATGCGTGGTCAAGCCGCTGTTGCAGACGCACTGCATAGCATTGACAGACATCATATGTCTCATACTTGCCAGGTAAGAGGATGAAGAAGTGATGGGAATGGTAAAGCTTGGTTTGCCATGAGTGATGAGTGCATTCTGCATGTGGTTAGGGAGCACTTTCTTATGCACTGGTCGGCGGAAGTTTTTTTGCATTTAACCAAGTTTTTTTTAGTTCATGAGAAACTTCAGTTAAAGTGAATCAACCTTCATGGCTACTCTGCTTAGGCGCAGTTATTTTGGCCAGTGCAGCCAGTCCTTACGCAACTGGAACCGGGTGACACCTAAAAGATGTTCCAGACTCAGTGCTACGTTTACCTTTGTTAATACCCTGTATGCATGATCGAGATTGAGAATTTCAAAGTCATCAGGCAGGGGCAAAATCATCGTAAGTTTGGGTCCGGCGGAACTTATGGGTCTCCACAAATCAGTGAGTCGAGGCAATGAATCGTGTATGGCTCAATTTTGCTACTTCATTCAAAGCCAACAGAAAATTGCCGTGAAGTAGCAATTCCGTGGCATTCTTCTATATTCTTACAGCGTCACTTCGGTAGCTTTTGGTCGGGTCCCGATTTTGTATGGCAACCCTACACTTCGGCTTCTCCCCAGGACGCTGTACTGAGTCCTAATAGCTGCAATAGAAGTTGTACTATGGAAAATCACTCAATTGCCAGGCCCAAATCCACTTTTTGTCAACAGACTTATCCTCTACACTGCCTGGCAGTCCACACGACTTAAAACAGGCTGCTGAGGTCGGCATGCATGCCTGTACCATTCAGAGTGCACGTGTGTGCGTGAGAGAGCAGCTTCGCTTCCATGAGTTGCCAAATGCTAATCTATGTGCATAGTGAGTAAGACACTTTGACATTCTGAGTAAAAAAAAGCATTCTGCACTAGCCTAATCCACCGTATGTGACGCAAAGTTTGAGCTACAAAAGGAAAATCTATATCTGTATACGTACAACGTGGCGTTGTGTCCTCACAGGTTGACATCACTCCGATTAAACTCTAACTTGCTATCATGACTCGGAGGAGGTCCTGAAAGGAAAAAAAAGGGACCAAATCAATGCATCGGTATTAACTGCAAATATTATTCGAGATTTCATAACTTTGTCTGCATTTTGGTACAATGTGCCTAACCTAACCTAATGTGCCTTCCTCGTGTCAGGTTGAAGCAGCGCCAGCAGGTGGCTGACATGTCCACGGTGTGCGAGTCCGTGGAGCAAGACTGGTCCGGTGTCCATCGACTGAACCACCTCCAGGAATCTGTGCACTCTGCACTGGGCCAGCTCATCAGACAGCGGAGGGTCTACTACACCCGGAGCAAGGGATACTTCCTCGTGACACCGTCTGACCTACAGCAGCAGAGTCCTCAGACCTTCTTAAGAGGTCTGACCTGTGGTGCCAGGATGAGCAGACTCAGACACTCACTCAGAGAGAGGGGAGGAGGAACCACAGGAGAGGCAGGGTTGCCAAAGATGGTTGATCAGGTCTGGATTCTTGGTGGCATTGCATGAGTAGTTCGGGAAATTGTAATAAGGACTTGCTCCTCTTGGTTTCCAGGAGTGTCAGACCAGCGAAGAGTCTCGTCCTCCAAGCGCATTGCAACAGAATGGGAGCTCCCCCACTGCCAACGATGCCGAAAGTAGCAGCAATGTGACTGTAAACCTGGAGAGAAGTCAATCATTGCGTATATCTAGGAAATCCATGAAGAATATGACCAAAGGAGGTTCACTCAGGTGTGATATCTGTTAGTAAAACACTTATAAAATAGCCTAGGTCGAAAAGGGGTCAATTTTGAAATTTGCCTGAGTGCACTTGGGGTTTCTTACGTGACGTCACATAGATTTGGGAAAAAATGGCATTTAGCTTTGCCTCTCCCAAAATGAAGTTTTACTACATAAGTTCATAAAGAGGTGTTGAGATTTCAAAGGCTGCGGGACAAAGCTGCAAACGCTTTGTTTTCCATTTTATTGTTTGAGACCACTTCAGTACAGTATCAAGAACGTAACTAAAGAGGCCCACCTGAAATTTAAAATGTTGACCTAACATCCTTATGTACTGGGTGTAGAAATCTTTAAATGACTTGAGGCAAAGGTAAAACACTATTTTTTTTTCATTTTCATTTGACTATGAAGTCTTAGTTTGTCATGTAGTAAATAGTTAGACATGTCCACCTTTAATTCAAATTTTCGACCTAGCCTCATATATTATGGGCGGATCTTACAGTCACTAATCTTTGTTAGCTGGCCACAAGGATTGAGGTAATCTGGTCAGTTAAAAGAACTCCATGGCACGTCTGATTTAACTGCACTGAATGCATGGTGTGACGACTAACCCTGATACATATATGGGTGCTGAGCAATTGCCCATGTCTCAAGGTATTCTTCCCATCTTAGGTTATCCAAGAGGGAGGCGGCTATATTCAATGAGGAGGACGAAGACCTGCTTGCAAATGAACTTGCTAAGGAGCAGGACAATTCCAACACGTCGCCCAAGTGCAATGTCAACAACAGCAACTTTGAGCGGAAGAACTCTTTCCTAGGAAAACTCTTCAGCAGCAAGAAGAAAAATACCTCCCCATTTTCAGCCTCATCATCGTCTTCGAAACCTGCAATGGGCACATTCAGTGCTCAGTTTCCACCTCCAGAGTTGCTGGAGCACTACAGCTCCATCTACGCGCCAATCAATAAGAAGCAGCAACATTATCAAAGCTCCAAGGACCACCAGAGGCAAGCCAAAAACAACAACGTCACAACTCCGACAGGACAGGTGCAACAGGGCCCAAAGGGCAACTTCATCATCTACGAACACACCACGCCCACCGCCAAACCGCCCTTCAGCATCGCTACGCCCACCTATGGAACCCACATGCCCACAGAGGCTACCTACAGCAACCCGCCTCCACCACTGCCGTACCGTCCACCGCCACCAAACCCTTATCTGGAAAACAACTGCAATACCGAATCTTCACCCGTCACCAGTCCTTCTCCAGCCTGTAGAAGCTTCCCCCCACCCGCTGTTCAGAGTGCAAGCACACGTGAAAGCTGCCAAAGTCCACTTTTATACGTGCACAGGAATGAGCTGGGACCGTCACCTGGAAAAGGAGCCACCAGTGGCAGTTCCGATCCAAGCAGCAGCAACAGCTCCGGACCCAGCTCCATTGACTCCCAGGGATCTCAGAGGAGGCAGCAGATGCATCAACTGCCTCTGTTTGACAACTCCCTGGTAGTGATTGAACGCAGCAACCAAGAGCTGGAACTGAAACTGAGCCACCTCTCATCTCCGCCCAAAGGAACTCTGCCCTACCAAAGGTGCTCCGTGGACACCATTCACAACCACAGAAACACTCTGGCCCAGGAGGTCATCTACGAGGTGGATTTGGGATCTGAGCAGATGTCCAGGACCTCGTCCATGTCCACAATCAAGGCAGCGGAGGAGCAGCAACGAAAGCAAGCTCCAAGCTACCCCAATTTGGCTGAGTTGGAGCTTGAGGTAGGCAGCAGTGGCTTCAAGAGCCTCACAGCCCAGAAGCTGATGGCCGGACACAACTTCAGCAGTGTGGACACCCTCTTGGAGGTGAATGCGGTGGCTGAGGCACGCAAGCAGCAGGAAGCTGGCAGCAAAATGGACGAGTCCACAGAGACCATTGACTTTGGTGTAATCTAAGTGTGGGTGGGCGTCCAATGCCTGCTACAAGTGGAGTACAAAACCAAGAGCAGAATGTAGTGGTCCACCTATTAAAGTTGCCCACATAGCTTTCAAGAGTGAACATACTCGTAGACTGGTACCAGCAGTCTTAAGTGCCGTCACAATCATGTACAGTTCTTTGCTTCTGTAAGCATTGTCTGTTATGCAAGCTCTTATTATAAATGTTATGCACATCAGCTTGTGCTTACGGCCTCATGACCAAAGTCAATTATCTCCTTGTATTGTACATGTACGCACCGTGTGAGTAAACAAATAATTATTGGGTGAAAAAAAACTTGATGAGAAAATACTCTTGTCTCCATCTAGTAAAAGATGTGCTCCGGCGGCTGCATCCGGGTACTTTCCGCTACCATCGGGGTCTTCCTCTGCATCACCTCCGTCCTGAGCATCGGCTTCTCGCTCTTCCTCCTCTTCGGGGAGCCTCTGGGTGACTTCACTAGAGGAACTTACACGCCCAACGCGGAGGACATAGGTGGATTCAGCATGATAGTCATCCTCATGGCAAAGGAAAATTGTAATCACACTATAATTGACGGTTTTGTGGCAGGTCCGGCCCTGTTCTGCTCCGTGGTCTCGCTGGTGATGAACGTGGTGTTGATCGGGGGCGCCCTGCAGTACTCCAAAGGGATGGTCTTGGCATGGATCATATGGAAAATGATCTTGCTCGCAATATTTTGGTCGTGGTAGGTTCTGATTGCTCGCTTGCACCGGGTGCATCTATCGATCGACACGTCTTTGAATGCAATAGGTATGCTTACAACCAGCTGAAGCACTACGGCTACGTCGAATGGAGCGGGATGCGCGGCTGCTACTTCTGCGGGCTCAGGCCAGAGGAGGAGCAGGTAAAACAGAAGCTAAATTACCATAAACTCACAAACTTAACATTGCTTATTACCCAAGCTCTGTCCATTTGGTCAGAAACACTAAAGCGTTCCTTTTTCGTCAACACCCTGTACCTACTGTTCTGCGTGCGTACTAAGTTCGCTGTGGGTCCCAAGGTCACCTCCTCGGATTCTTTGGGAATCACTGAGCCCTCATTGACTCCACCAGTCATTTCAACTTTTGTCAGGTCCAGTATAACAACAAGCTTAACTCTATTCTCTGCGCAGGTGAGCACGGGCGGAGCTGGAGCGACGCTGGTGCTGATCCTGTGCATGGTGCCTGTGATCATGTTGCACGCCAAGCTCAAGAAGCGCCACAGAGAACTAACGGAGTTGCAGGACGGCAGAGAGGGCGGGTCCTTCTACGACGCGAGGTTGGACGCGTACCAGCAGCATCAGCAGTACCCCATGATGGAGTACAAGTACGCAGGCCACCAGTACAGATAATTCTGCCAGATGCTTGGCTGGAACTTCCCCCCGCCTCCAAGTTCCTCGACAAGTTACCACAGGGTCGGACATCCACACGTCGTCAAAGATCCTGCCAAAAACCTGTTGAGGGGACCTCTTCACCAAGGCCATGACCGTTTATGCACGTGGAGTTGCACATGATGTTCACGACTCGTTCAGAGTACAAATAGAAATTGTCACACCTGCTCGATGAGACAATAAAGAGCATTGTCAAGACCAAGATCGATCCCGTTGAAGAGCGTCTCTTTTATTTCACGAAGAACATCTGATCAAACAGTTTTGTCGGTATACAGACAGCGCAAGCGCACAAAGCGCTCGTATTATGCCACAATTTATATATATATGGATAGATAAACGTGGAAGGATTGGGAAGAAGGGGTCGTCTAACATAAAAAAACATGCACCCTTAAAGGTTCAAACAGATGGTTTTTCAAATGCAAAAAGGGGGTTTAGAGAGGAGTTTGTAAAGGAAACACCATTTGAGAGTGCTTTAAGTTCACTTTCTCTATGCCAAAGTGTCTCAAGGCTTATGTTCTTGCGACTCTCCTCTAAAAATTAGGGCAAGTCTGGAATTTTGAGCTTAGTTTCCTCATTTAAAAGTAGGACAAACAGTGAGCAAGACCCAAAAAGAATCCAAATTAGGGAGAGAGTTTAAGGCAAAAATTTTCTTATCACCTGTCGAAGCTTTCTTTGGTATCCTAGCAAAATGGGCAGTCATTGATGACGCTGACATACCAAAGAATTTAGCGAGAATCGGCCAAAATTGGAGCTTTATACACAATTAACTGAATCTCACAGCGCCTACAAAAAAGCCACCACAAAAGTCTCGGTCAATCAAACCTAGCTCATTCTTATAGTTACAATAGAGCAACAATTCATTCTTTTTCCATCGTGGGGGTTGCGTCTTCTGACTTTTGTTGAGGCCCCCCGCAGGTTCCAAGTGGTTAACGTTGTTCCGGGTCAACGGAAAGTCAATTTTCCAACAGTGAGCGCTTATGTTCTGGGGTGTCACTGACGGCACGACGCTCTGGCTGGTCTCTACTGGGGACTTTTCAGTGTGCTTGCATAGGAGCTTTACAGTATGACCCTATGAGGACTTTCCAGCATACTTGGATGAGGACTTTCGGGCACACTTGGATGAGGACTTTCCAGTGTACTTGGATGAAGACTTTCCAGTGTACGTGGATGAGGACTTTCCAGTTTACTTGGAGGGAACCTTCCAGCATACTTGGATGAGGACTTTCGGGCACACTTGGATGAGGACTTTCCAGTGTACTTGGATGAAAACTGTCCAATACGATTCTGTGAGGACTTTCAAAATGTCTTATCTGCAGGGGCCCACAAAGTGTGGAAAGCATCTGTCCATTCATAACTTACTGCTGATCTTTTTCCTCACCTAGTTGTGATCTACCATGGTTGCTTTCAAGTAACCCTTTCAGCCCAGCCAGAGCATCACACTCAGTCACACCACAGGCACAAAGGCCCCCACTGATGCAAAATGACTTTCCACTTGCCCTGTATATCTGCAATGGTAAAAATAAGAAAATCCTGTCAATAATAATAAAACCAAGGGCTTCTTTCCCTTAAAATAGAGGCTGTTCAGACTAATCATCGCTTGCCATGTTTTTCCTCATCCAACGCCTACAAAAACCTCTCAAGGGAGCGATTTTTTGGCTCACTCGACCTCTAAAGAAGCTTGAGGCGTCGCTCAAGCTCGGCCTTTTGTTTGTCATCACTTCACGCAGTATTTAACAATAAAAAATGTCGCTTATATTTTTGCCAATAGCTGAAGCGTGCGTACCTGATAGAAAAGTCTACATTCTTCCCCATATTTTCTTCTTCTCCCTAGACAGATCCTTGTTCACTCCTTGGGCCGAATTTCCACGGAGCGGCCGGTGCCCCCGCCCACGGCCACGCCGCCGCCGCTGCGGATGCCGCCCTGCTTTGGACAGAAAAAAGTGTGTATATATTACACATAAACGACCGTGTCAAAAAGCTTGCTCAGGAAAGCTGTTTTTTTTTTTACGTTTTCGCAAGCGAATTTGCATGCAAATTTGTGTCCTTACCACACTGGCCATGCCAGGATGATGTCCAGCTCGGATCGGCTTGGCTGAAATGAAAAGAGAGGCGTCAACATGGGCAACGCAGCAACACTGACGCAAAAGTCATCGGGAAGAAAAACTGCTCAGATAAGATCAAAGCTTTTTTCGGGAGCTCACGGACACCAGATCTGACTTTTTCTTCACACTCGCTCGACCCGTAGTTAAGCGAAATCTGCAGGGAATTCGCCGGGAATCTTTATGCAAAAAAAGACTCTACCGAAGAAAGACCTGGGAATTCCTACTACGGGGAGGAAATGGAAGAAAAATGCGAATACGCACGCAGATCGGGCGGTTCTGTTTCACGACGCCGCATGTGTTTCATCAGCGCAGCAAATTTGCACGAGTTTTCCCGCACACGAGTGAACTCACCGATCTGAGCCGCATGACCTCGGCGAGCGAGATTTTTCTGCCGGACGGCCTCCTTGATGCGGTCAACCTCGTATTGGTACCTACACAATGGAAAGAGACTCCGTCAGACCAACTCCACCGTCAAGTACCCAGAGACGTGCTCCTACCTCTTCCTGTCCCTCATGGCGCCCTCCTTAGCCTCTTTGAGCGCGGTTTCCAAGGCCTTGACCCTCTCCATAGTGGCCCTCAAGCGCTTCTCCAACTTGGGAAGCTCGCACCTTAGGTCAGCGTTGTCTCGCACCAACTGCTTGTGGACCTAACAAAACAAACGCTCACTCATCCAGACTAGAAGTCCAGTGGTCTTAGTTTCACTCACCTTTGTGAGCTGGTCCAGGTTATTTTCTAGAAAGGAGATCTTCTGTTTCTGGGCGAGTGATCCTCCCTGTTCATCCATTTCCTCGCCAGCTGCAGACTTCTTCACTCTCGTGGTCAGATCCTGGAATGAAAGTTCGCGTGGGAATTCCCGCTACTTTGCAACAAACATGAACATGGGAATATAGTGTGCCCTCCGAAAGTGACCGCTTTCCTGTGATAAAATCACAAAGGTGGCAAAAGTTGGGGTCAAATTAATGCAAAATTTGCTGAATTTTCGGGAGAGAGAGAGAGAGAAAGATGTGCCTCCCCTCGAAGACCCCCAAGGGGAACTCCACTCCCTCGACCCCCCGCTGCCACACCTCCTCACTGTACGTACACTGACTTTACCTGTACAAAAAGCTTCCTCAGGTTGTGCAGGGTCTGCAGTTCCTTGGCCACGGTCTCTTCAAGGCCCTTGAGGTCCTGTTTCGCCTGCTCCCTGCGCTCGTTCAGGCTCAACAGCTCCTGCAGGTAGGTAAAAAGAGATTTTCGCAAGGTTTCCCCTACACGCATCGGTCCGGCACTTACGTTCAGCTTCTTTGACTTGTCCTGCTCGTCCTCCCTGAGCTTCTCGTGATCTCTCTTGAGCTGCTCAAAGGCCAGGTTGAGCTTTTGATTCTCATCCTTAAGCTCAGCAATGAGACCTTGTTTGCTTTCAATTTCATTCCTCAGCTGAGAAATCTAAGTGGAGAAAAACAGTCAGCCTGACTGCAAAGTCCCTCACAAAAGCCTCTGGTATCTCACCTGTTTCTGGTGTTGCTCTCGGTGCTGAGTTATCTGTTCCTCCAGGGCCTCCTTCATTTGTTTTTCTTCTTGTCTCTTGTCAGAGGCAACCTTGGCAAGAGTGACAGCGTATTGAGGATGCAGCTCTCGTGTACATTATGTGCAAACATGACAGACCCATAATGAGTCTTTAAGAGTAGAGTTAATACATTTTTTTTTCTTTTTTGCAGTACCTTACAATACCGGTAATGGCCTTGGGCCTACTCTGGGCCTTTGCTAACGACTCAAAGTTCCACATTTATGATTGGCAAAGAGCATCTGACTCCATACATTCCATGTACCCAAAGGCCAACATTTCTTTGGCATAGATAACTAATACAGGATTACAAGCACCGAATCGAACCTGACCTAACCTCCCCCAACCTAACACGTCTTTCCATATTTTACTTCCTGATCAAGTGGCAACCCTGGCCTTGGTTGTGTTACAGGTCCCTAAAGTAGTCGGGCCGAGCCCGAAAACCAGAACCCCTGTTCGGCCAGCCCGAACCAACTTTCTGAACTTCGGGCTCAGCCCGATCCTAAAGACTGGACATTTACATTTGAGCTCGAGTAGTGGCAGCTTTGGCTCAGCATGGCGGCTCGTGACTCGTCAAGCAACAACTACATGATCAGAACGTGTATTTGCAACTGCAGGAGGGTAGGAGTGGATTCGGGCTTAGCCCGAGCCCGAACTTTTTAGGCCGACTCTGCTACCAGGCAATGTTTGAAGGGCGAAGTCGAAGGAAGAGTCGAACAAGTTGATCCAGGCCCACCACCGTGGACCGACCTGCAGCACCTCCCCCCCCCCCTTTGAGGGCCTTAAACTATATCTAGTTTGTATTGTTTAAGTCAACTTTGAAAGGTGCACGAATTGAGGGAAGTACAAAACTCCTTCATTTCCTCAAAGTATTTCCATGGAGTGAGCAATAAAGTCGCGTCCAATGATCTGTCCAGTCCTAATATTCCGTACTCGGCCCGAAACCCGACAAAAATTGGCCCGATCCACCCCTGCAGGAGAGGCCTTGAGCAAAAAAGAAGCAGACTTGGTAATGAGAATGCAAATGTGCTGCTGATCTGCCTTCATGGCGACTTGAGCATGAGATCCCAACCTGTGCCAAAAAAAGCTATGAAGGCTCTTTTTGTTTACCTGAAGTTTGATGACTCCACTTAACAAACCTGACCCGAAGGATTCACCCGTTCTTGACCCCGACCCGACCCTACCTAGACTCTTCTGAGTCCACGATAAGCCGAACCCGACTTTTTTCAAACCGATTACATCCCTACCTTCAAGACAAGTTACCTGAGCCGTTTTTTCCTCAGATGTCAACACTAATCTAGCTGATCCTCATTTTCCTCACCTGGTGCATCTGCTCAGCTGCTTTGAGCTTAGACACTTCCTCATTGAGAGAATCCACCTGCTCCTCCAGTTCCCTTTTCTTGGAATCGACCTCCTTAATGTTTTCTGACAGGGACTTCATCTTGGCCTCGTGTTGGCCTAGAACATGAGAGCAATTCACATCCGCACTGACATACATGATTTCTTCTCCTCCAAACCTATGAGTAGTCTGGCTTCGCTGAGGTCCTTCTCCAGGGTGTCGACCTTGGCTACGCCATCAGACTGCGCCTGCTCGAGCAACGTGGCCTTGTGCACTAAGTTCTTCACCTCGGACTTCATCTTCGACACGTAGAGTCTCGCCACAGTGAACTCCTCTTCCACTTTGCCCTCGACATTGGCTAAAGGAACAAGTTACCCATTTAATCACTTTTCATCCTTGATGACTCTTTGTCATGGCAAGAACCTCACTTGGACCACGGTGCTTCGTGAGGCACCAACCGACACCGACAAACTTTCCCGCGCGAGAGTCACACCCACGAAAGATATCCGTACCCTTCCAAAGCGCCAGAGTCAAAATCGCGGATGAATGTGAAGTCAACCAAAGACATTGGCTACATGTACTATTAGCTTGGGACCAAAAAGTAGCTCCACTTGAATCAACATCCGGTTTAAGCAGTCATCCGCGATTTCAACGGAACCACGCGTATTCAAACCGCCCACATTCACGTGCCATTTTGACTCAATGAGTACCAAAAATATCTCACCCTCAGGCTTCTTGAGGTCGCTGCTGTTGTTCTTTGTTATAACTCCACCCACTTCTCCGAGGTCAGTCAGGAGGCTCCTGAGCATTTCGTGCACCCTCTTCCTCTGGTGATTGGTGCTGTCCCTCAGGGCAGACAGCTCCGAGCTCATGTTGTTCAGGGCAGTCTGCTTCTGGGCCAGCTCGTCGGACACGGTGTTGAACTCTCTGGACTTGTTCTCAGCCTCCTGCAAGTTTGAAACCAATCATCAAGATGTTCAAACGAATTGACCTAAACGAGCGTCACACTGCTTTCTATTTACCTGGCTCTTTTGGTCGTAGTTAACCGCCAACTCCTCAAGAGCCTGGAGGACGTCTTTGACCTCATCCTTGGCTGAGTCGTTTTCAGCCTGAAGTTGAATATCTATGAAACCAAGTGAGAAAAAGTTGTCAAGGATAATCTTGCCTGAATCTTTGACATCTCCTTGGTGAGATTCTCATAGTCCCTTCTGGTAGAAGCTATGAGATCCTCCTGCTCAAGCATTTGCTCCTTCAGCTTTTCAACCAGCTGAGATTGTTCCTGAATCTCATCATCCTGAAAATAACGAGAATCTTCAGTTGCAGTCAAAAGTCTTGGCTGAATCAAACAGGCCTTTTTACCTTGCTGTCTAGCAGAGAGTACAGCCTCTCCCGCTCCTCCTCTAACTTGGTCCTGTCCTCCAGCGAGATATGCGAGCTGACCAGGTGGAGCCCAGGCGAGGGCTTCAGACTGGCACCGGCGGCGCCACCCGCTGCAGGACCTCCTGCCGTTGTAGCCAGGGAAGCCGACGAAGCCGCAGTAGTCATGGACTCCTCCAGCTCACACAGGTTCATCTGCTCCTCCTGACTCACGGTCTGGCCAGCGCGCCACCTGTAGTGAAGCGTGTCTCCATCAAGATCAGTCGCAACTTAAGCTTTACATATAATTTTCTAAAAGTGGTCGACTTCAATCACAATCGCTTGACTTGATCGTCATAGGGACTTGCAATTTTGTCTTGATGCTGGATGTGGCAGCTTCTGTCAGCGTGCCACAATCATGCACTTACTTTCTCAGTTCCTCCTCCAACTTCTCAACCTTGGACTTCAATTTCACTTTTGAGTCTCTCTCCTTCTCGTATCGCTTCTTCCACTCCTCAGCCGTCAGCTCCTCGTTCACGGCCACCACGTTCTTGATCGTCTTTGCGCGCTTCCCAAATTCCTGGCAAGACAAGATTGATATGCAACGTTTGGTCTCTTGGTGACTTCATATCTCTCCCTGCTTACCAAGGTGGATTTTGTCTCGGCCTCGTTGAAGGAGGCGGGCGAGGCGCAGATGACGACTGTGGTCTTGGCGTTGCCTCCCAAGGACTCTTGTAGGATCCTCGTCAACTTGGAGTCTCTAAGGAACAACACGTCTATGACAGCAACATGATCCCTGATCTTTAAGCGAGAATAAGTCGTACCTGTAGGGTATGTGTGACTTGTTGCCATCGGCCAGGGCAGCGATGACATTGCCCAGGGCGGAGAGCGACTTGTTGATGTTTTTGGCCTCGTCAAGTATGGTTCCCTCAGCACCAGTTTTGCCAACCTGAAGAAAGACAATTTTATGTTTTTGCTGCAAGGAGATCAATGACTTTGCTCTACCTTCTCACTGCCGGCCAAATCTACTAGGTAAAGCTTGCCAGAGAGCTTCTTCTGGTTCTCCAAGTTCTCCTGCTTGACGTTGATAAGGAAGACGCTGTGACTTCGCGAGCTGTGCTCGTTCATGTCTAGAAATAACACAAATACGTTGTTAGACCAACAAAACTGGTCAGAAACCAATGAACAATGCATGTTGAAGAGTGATTTTTACTTCAAGTAAGTAAATTAAATATTTGAAAAAAAGTTGAACAGGAACCTATGTATATTTAACAAGTACTTAATAACTTTAATTGCTAAAAAGTGATTGGGTAAGCAAGATGGCGGTGATTGACCCAATTTACGAATTTAATTAAAGAAACTAGTAATTACGCTGCAATCTGAAGCCACAATTCCAAAACTACAGGATGACAATTAGGCAATCACCGAGATCTCATTAAGAAAATCACTGCAGCTCGAGGACTCACTGGTGACTGCCACATGTCGGTTGACCTTTCCCTCCTCAATGACCTCTAGGACTTCCTCAGGACTGGATACGAATCTCTCTGTGGCTCCCTTGACGTAGACAGAGTGGTTCTTGTCCTCGTGCACCGCTAAGTTGACCTTGGACGGATCCAGGAGATCGCGGATCTTGTCCAAGTAGATCTCAAAGTAGGACACCTGAAGAAGTATAGATTTTAGCGCGGGGAGCTCTCGGCTTTTTTGCACCGTTATCACCTTAATATGGAACTCCAGATTCTCCTCCATGGAGTAAATGTGGTTGAAGATGTCGTTGACGATCCTGGGGATGATCCCTGAAGAAAGTGAAATCATGAGCAAACAAAGCCCGCTAGGAAAATCCATATTTCGGACTCACCCTGTAGGCCGACATCACCCATGACGCCCTCCATGGTGTGGGTTTTGCCAGAGGAGGTTTGACCGTAGGCGAAAATTGTCCCGTTGTAACCGTTGAGCACATCTGGGCACACCCAAAAATGTTATAAAGCTTATAAGGTTTATTACAAAGTCCTGGATACCTTTAACAATTGACTTTGCAGCCGCTGCGTAGACTTGTTCCTGGGTCACGTTAGGCTTGAGCACCCTGTCAAAGACATAGACTTTGCCCTGCAAAAAAAAAAACGTATATAGCGTAAAGAAAAAAGCTCCTGATGCATTTTTGCGAGACATAGTGCAGTCTCTTGTACAACAACGTTGACGGACAAATTGTACAGTATGAGCCGGAAATAGCGAGGTACGTGTTTGATCGCCATATTCGAAGCAAAGAGGAATCTCTAGGATTTTCTCGTGACATACGGTGACAGCAGCAGCGTGACACGTGTGCGTCAAGCTTTCTTCCTTTGCCGTGTCAACTTTGCTGGCAGATCTGCACGCAGATCTGCACGCAGATCTGCACGCAAATCAGCACGAACTCATCTGCCACTTCTGCCTTCGCTTTGGAGCAAATCCCAATCCCCATTTCCGCATGCTCACTTTTCAAATTCGCTTTGCACATCTGCGCTCAGGACGTGGGATTCATGTTATTCTTCGGATCTGCAGAAGCAAATCCGTGAGCAAATCTGCACATCTCTCACCGCTATGGACACGATGTTGTCCTCTGGCCCCGATGGGAACTTGACGACGAACTTGGACCCGGTCTTCTCTTCGGAGTCGTTCAGGGGCCTGAACCGGCAGATGACCCGGATGTTGTCCTCGGTCGGGAGCTCCTTTTCCTCCATATTGACGCAAAGTCACCTGCAAATGTAATGCCTGCATGTGAATGACACAGGCCTTTATCTCGATTATTAGATTACGGCATCAATGAAGGCCTCAAACAGGTCTATTTTTTTGAGGAAAATGGAAAAAAATGACAGGCCTACATTTGAAATCGTACTGAATCACCAGGGAGGCCTCGGAACCGTCAGCAACTTCCACCCTTTTGATCGAATCTTGTACGTGAAAACAAAGCTCGCCCTGAGAGAATTTAATCTTCCCTAATCCGGGTGTCAGATGACTCATCCACTTTTTTCTACACTTACCCTTCGCCCGCGTCCCGATGGAGAAAGCCCCGAGGATCAGCTGACCGACCCCGAGGTGAGACCCTCGGGGTGCACACCTGGCGGCTGAGAGCGAGGTTTGGGCAGAGCAAGAGAAGCTCTATTTCTCCTGGTTCCACCTGAGTTAATCGCAGCCACCCTGTGAAATCTTTGCCACATTGACTCGCCAGAAAGCACCAGAAGTGAAGCAAAACAACATCGTTTCCTGGTCATACAAATAAAAGGCACTGTAATGAAGTAACGCATTGAAATTTATTCATCTCAAGTAAATTCTTCCCAGCTTTTCCTTAGAAATGAGCACTTAGGAAAAGTGTAATTGTATAACAAAAAGTGTCGAACGAGCGCCATTTCAGCGCTAAGTCGCCCAAACTGGTCACAGTCCTCTGCAGCAGAGGAGCCAGCGCCCTTCTCCTTTTGCGGTTAGCAGTGCCGCCGAGAAACGAAGGAAGAAGGAAGGAAAAGTGTTGCTGACTAATATCAGGTGCCAGCTGAGGTTGTGGCAAAACTGCCCACTCCTGGTCACACTGTCACATGGCCCTAGCTGACGGTCACAGGGTTGACACGGCAGTGTGACCACAGAGCCTGAGGGGAGGCTCGGCCCATGGCACTTTAACACATGGGCACCCATGCCAACGAAGAAGAAAAAAGTTATGAGGGTAAACAAGTCGCAGCCGGACAAGGTCTCCGAAGTAATTGCGGTCTTATGATCAAGGATTTGTGTATCCTGGGGGGAATGCCGAAATTGCGCATTCACTGTGCAAATCTCCACATTTGCACCGTTTATTCCTCTTTGCTGTTAAAAACGTTGCCTGGCGTGACTGAAGTCCTGAGGCATGCATTTTCAGTGCTCTCCCAGTGCCGGTGAGAGTGCCAAATGAGATTTTTTTCTCCTTTTTTCCCCCTTCTTCCTCTCCTCGGTGATTGTCTTTTGATGATGTTGCACGCACGCAAATTAGCGTGCAATTTTGCTTGAGTGATGTTGCGGACAGGGCAGGCGGGCAGACCGGCCGGCAGACCGGCCGGCAGGTATCGAACCGTGGTCACGGGAGTTGGCAAAAAGCAACATTAGTGTGACTTTTGCATAAACTGTTCATTCCTGCCTGTCGGAAATGCGGACAATCGAGCCCTGCTTCCCCCCCCCCAAATTTTTCTCGAGAGGTTGCGTGAGCGTGACTTTCGACCGTTGCGCTGTCGACAAACCTCAAGTACACAGAGAGCCAAGAGTTTGGGAAATGTGACATGTTGGAGGAAATATCGCAATGAAGAAAGCGATAGTTTTTTGCCTGATGCTTCCACAAATTTCCATCTGCCTTCCAACAAATACGACCGCACAAGAGGGGCAGAGACCAGAGGTAGGGTGAAACAATTTTTTTCACGTGTGTTTTGACAGAAAAAGAGAGTATTTAGAGGAGTACATATTTTTTTGTGAAACCGCCAGCGTCTGACCAGTGATCCGGCATGCAAAGCGGACGTGGAGGCAGCGTTGCGGCTCGAGCTCTGCTCGCCGTGGGCGCAGGTGTTCAATCAGGATGACGACCTGGCGTTGCTGTCCTGTCTGAGCAACTTGCCCGTGTCGCCGCCGCCAGGCTTTGAGCCAGGGATCCCGAAGCACCACGTGTCAGTGGGCTGCCAGCACGTCCTGTGGGAAAAGGCCAGGGCGTTGACTGCGCCCGATAGCGATGTCGTGGTGCAAACTCTCAAACAGGTGTGAGCCCGAAAGTAGGAAGGAAAGAACTTTCGGAAAGGTCAAGAGTACTGTTGGTGAGCAACGTGACGATGGTATGATCACCCTTTCAGTTCTGCTCCGAGGACTGGCCCAGCCTCGAGGAGAGCTGCCTGCCCTCGCCCAGTCAGCACCAATCAAGTCTTTCCCGTAGTCACATTCTGCTGACCTGTCTGATTGATTCAGCGCACAACATTGACCGTGACCATGGTCTGGTGGAGGCCTGCAGATCCAGGTATGTCGAGGCTATCGTGGAAGTCATTGTAACCATGATGAGACATCCCTTGCTCGCATCCCCCTCAGGATCCTCCTGTTAGAGTCAGTCATTTTCACGGACTTTCACTTGATCGGGGACTTCCTGGAATCTTGCTCTGTTGATGTCAGGGAACGAGGGTGCGGACGAGTCAGTGGACGAGATCCATCGCATTCTCAGGTACAGTATGGGTCAGGTTATTGTCAAGTTCAAGGGTTGAGTCCGTCATACTTTTCAGGGCGTTGTGATCGACTGCCTGATGAGGAACGTCTCCAGCCTGAGCTCCTCTTGCCAGGCTGAAATCTTCTTGTTGGCCGAGTACCAAAGCGAAGACTTCCATCTCGACAGGGCCCTGTTCTTGGCCTGCAAGGACGACAGACTGAGGATCTGCCCCAAAGTCAAGTCAGGAGAGGGCAGAGTCTACAAGTGTCTTATGATGAACAAACAGGTAGTGCTAACTTTTCATAGTGTTAACAATAGTAACATCATTGCAAGCGTTGTTGCTGCTGTAGAGCCCAGAGATGTCAGAAGAGTGCGAGAATCAGCTGACGAGGAGACAGGCCCTGATTGCCGGAGACTATAAGGTGCGATCAAAGCCATATTTTGCTTGTCACCTGTGCCTTATCAATAACCTATGTTAGGTGAGTCTGAACCTGAGAGTTGCCTGCAAGAAGGAGATTGCCAAGCACGAGTGCAAGAAGACGGTGGACGCGCGCGACCACAAGCATGTCAAGTAAGTAGCAAGCAGTTATTACTGCATGATTATTACGCGTCATTTATGACGTCATGTGGAACATGAGGGCACGATCATTGTTCTCTAGTCATTAGATTCATATTGTTAGGCTTGCTGAGATTCTGCTTTGTCTGGAAGAAGTCGCCAGGGAGGGCAGGAGGGACACCATCAGCGGGGAGTGCATCTTCGAGATGAAGGAGCACAGGAGGATGCTGATGGAGGACTTTAGGATCTCTCCTGAGATCGTCTCCGACTGCAAGGAGGACATCAAGGTAAATAAGAGAAGAGAATAAGAAAGAGAACCAAATGACGACCGTTGAAATTTCACAGACAAAGTGTGGAAAGCTGGAGAGTGGTGGAAAAACTTTGCACTGCCTGATGTCAGCGGCTTCTGAGGGCGGGTTGAGCTCCTCGTGCCAGAACATCCTGACCACCCTACTCAGGGAGGTGGACGTGGCCTCCGACTGGACGCTGGACCCCCTGCTTCAGCAGAACTGCCAGGTCAGTTTGACTCTGGCGAAACTTTGATATGTTCGAATTTATCCTCTCGGGATGAGCCTGACACACCCAATTGTCTGTTTTTCTATAACCCTTTTTTTAGGAAGTTGTGTCGCGTGGTTGCGATCCCAAGGGCTTCGGCACCACCGGCGAGTCCGTGATGAACTGCCTGATGGACTTGTCTGCCAGGAATTCAAGGTTCATGACCAGGGCCTGCAAGACCTCTCTGACGGAGATTCAGTATTTCCTGGCCAGGGACTTCCAGCTCAACCCGAGGCTCTACAAGTGAGCTTTTCGTGATATTACGCTAGTGGGGAAAAATATCTTTATGTTAATTTTCCTAAACTTTGTGCAGAAAGTGCAAGGCTGATGCGGAAAAGTTTTGTGACGCGAGGGACTACTGGCACAAGGACACAGAGGGCAGGGGCGCCCTGGTCTTCCCATGTCTGGTCAGGTACAGATTGAATTTTTTCATACTTTTAAAGCACCATGAAATAACTTTAAAAGAGTTCAACGCCTAAATACATATTTATCTAACAAGTAATCACAAGAAACAGCGTTGCAAGTCTTTGTTTCTTAGATATTTGTACGTGGATGAGAGCGAAGATCCCAATGGGATCATCGGTGAGCTCAGTGATGATTGCGCTGACGAAGTAGAGAAAGTAAGACGACCACATGGTAATGATCTGGATTATATTTTATCAATTGATTTGATGACTGCCCTAGGTCTTAGAGCAACGAGCTGTCAGCGTTAACCTCCACCCAGAGGTTGAAGGTGTTTGTCGCGAGGATCTCATTGTCAAGTGTGCAGGTGCCACTGGGGATGGCGAGGAAATCGCTTGTCTCCAGGTACGCTTTACTCTACGTACGTAGGAAGCATAGATTCAACGTCGTTTTGACTGCTGCTTAGGATCACTTTGAGAGCCTTGGATCCGACTGCCAGCAGGCAGTGGCCACTTACACCAGGGTGGAGTCCAGGGACGTCAACCTGAACACGGCCGTGGCGTTGGCTTGCAGGGGGGTCATCGCTAAATATTGCAAGGAGGAAGAGGTAAGAGTCGTTATCCCCCTCAGAGTTTAGCTATGGTGATCAAGGAAACCTGCAGGTTAAAGAGTCCATACAAACACCTGTGGTGAGGTTGTGACACGAAGCCAGAGCAGAGACACCTGCTGCTCTTTCGGTCTCTGGAAGGGATTGATGAAAACGCTGTTGCGAGGCGCAAAATTGAGTCAGGGGCCAGGGTAACCAAGGCAAAGTCTCTGAAAGCTCTCTGGTTGGCCAGGGTGTGAGGTTAGGAATATTCGTCCAGATGATGTCCGTCCACACTGCCCTACCAACTGTGGGCAGAGGAGCTGAAATACGGATGCGGGAATGTTCCTCGTGACACCCAGCACAAAAGGAGGGTATTCCAAACAACTCTGTGCCACTGTGACCTCTGAGGATTATCCGCATGTATAAGTTGCAACTTATGCTATGAACAGGTCCCATGCTCGCTGAGGAAGTTGCCACGCAGGTAAGGCGAACAAGGAGAGTGTACAGATATGAGAGTGCAAGTGGATGCTCTGGGTTCCGTGGAACGTGTTTTGTACGGGGATCACAAGTTTGAAGTGAGGCTGACTGAAACTGGGTTCACAGTGTTGTCTTCTCTCCTCCACAGGCCATCCTGGGTGAACGGAATGAGGGTGGGGGGGTCATGCACTGCCTGTTGGACCTGAAGACGTCTCACTCCGAAGATCTGGAACGCTTGGATCCCAAGTGTTCCACCGTGCTGGAGCACTGGCAGATCCTCACCCTCAAGGACTGGACTTTCTCCCCTGCTTTCAAGGCGGCCTGCCAGAAGGACATCAAGCACCTCTGCTCAGAGCCGTAAGTCTCGAGCAGTCTGGAGAAAACTTCGTCAAGCTTCACTTAAGGAATCATTTTTAGAGTGCGACCCAGATCGAAGCTAGAAGTGCTGAGCTGTCTGAGCGAGACCGTCCAGTCTGATCTGATCGAGGAGGTTGAACACAGGGTATCCAGGGCCTGCAGGCAGGAGCTCAGGTTTGAGCTGTTGCAGAAGCATGACGACATTCACCTCAATCCGAAACTGGTGAGACCTCAAAAGTTATTTCAAAGTCCTGTTTTTGACGCACAAAAAAACTCATGATAACTTTAGGCTAAGGATTGCAATCAAGAGCTTGAGCGGTTTTGCAAACACGATCAAAGTCTGGAGTGCCTCAAGAGCTTAAACCGTGGGGACCTCGGCAAGATTTGCAGGAAGTCCGTGTTTGCAGAGCAGAGGGAGGAGGTATGAAGAGGAACTGACTGTTTTGGGCACGAACAAGCATTTGCTTTCGGTATCTGTGTAGGTGATGCAAAATAAGGTTGACTCCAATCTGATGCTCAAGTGCGAAAACGAAATCAGCAGACACTGCTCGGCCGAGCACGAGGAGCCCAACGGCATCCTGAACTGCCTCAAGGTACGTGATGACGCTGAAACGTCTGACACGTAAGCTCTAACGATTTCATGCAGGAGAACATGGAGGACGTCAACTTTGACCTCAAGTGCAAGAGGGTGGTGGTCCGCAGGATCATCCAGCAGATGAGAGACTTCCGGTATGACTTAAGTAATAGCCTTTATGCGCGTAACAGCAAGAAAACCCCTTTTTTATGAATACACAGACCTTGGCGTAAGTAATGTCGCTTGGTGGTTAATGATATCATACACTGACTGGGAATGTTTTAATATTGAATTTCAACATAAAATGGATCATTTAGACACGAAGACAGAATTCTGACCACCAAAGTTTACAATTTTGTGTGCTCGTTGTGACAGTAGAGTGCTTTGCCATGCCAATGATGGCACCCTCTGGACCATCCTTGGACATACTACAGGCCAAAAACACCTTGTTCGTGCACAAGAGCATGATCGCGGACAAACGACTAGCAACAGACACTCGGTGGCAGCAGCAGCAGCAGAATGAGCGTGCTCTGTCCACCTGTGTCCCCTGTCACTGCTGCTCCTTCTGCTGCCGCTCCTTCTGGTCCAGAGGGTGCCATCTTTGGCATGTGGCACTGGAGGGTGGGTACCCACATCCACAGAAAGTTTCAGCCACTTTCATTATGGAAAAGTGGTGAAAAACATCAAAATTCGGCCACGACCCTTGCTCCGGCCGTGCTCTTGTCAACTCATGTTGCTTTGAGTGCTGTAGCATCACAATGAGCACTTGAAACTTAAAGCTACAGCATCTCATGAGTGACTATCTCGGCTACACATTGAACGTCGCAATTCAACTCTAAAACATTTCTGCTCAGAATATGACATCTTAACCACCAAGCAACATTACTTACACCAAGGACTGTATGTACAATTGCGCCATAGGCTGAATCCTCGACTGTATAAGGCTTGCACCCACGACTTGCCCAAGTTTTGCTCATCCGAGTTCTCCGTCGATGAGAAAGACTTCTTTGAGGGCAAGGTCATCCAGTGCCTCAAAGACACCTTCGTCAAAGAAGAGGACAACCTCTCGAGGCAGTGCAGAGGTATAACAAGGATTTTTGTTTCATTTAGGGACCAAGATACTGCGATGTCGAGACTGATTATTTGATTTCACTCTGTCACGGTTTTGTGTCCATTTTTCTACTTGTGATCTGAATCTTATGGTTCTATTTGCGAATTTCTTAAGTCTAGTAGAAGTTTTGTACGCAAATTTGCAGACGAGGTAGAGAATCTCCTTCGTCAAGCCGCCTTGGACATCCGCGCCAACCTCGAGGTGTCCGCCAATTGCCCAAAAAGCGTCCACTCCTGCAGGAAGAAGCTGCATATCAACGACACCACCAGCGATGGAGGAAGAATAGAAGGTTGTCAGCTTGCTCCACTAATAAATATGGCTGCTTTTTCTTCATTTTTCATCTTTATTTTGTGTACTTTGCAGAGTGCCTGAAGGACTTGTTCAGGAAGAAAGAGCTGGGCCAGGCCGGGGACGGGCCTTCCTGCATCGTGAGCGTGGCCAAGATCATCGAGGTCGAAAGCGTCGACATTCAGGTGGATCGGGGACTCCACGAAGCGTGCCAGCTCGATCTGGCAAAGTTCTGCAGAGAGGTTTCTCCAGGTGATCATAGTAACTGTTTTAAACACTGTAATGACAGGTAATTGGAAGTGAAACATGGACATGCGAAGTTTGAGACACCAGAAGGAAATTCCCAAGAATTGTTGACGCTGCGAACACTCCGAAAGCTATTACAAATATTCAAGAAGTGATAGAAAGCATGCGAATGCTGCTGTCCCCAAAGACACTGAAACACTGACCCAGATCCGCAAATACTGACCAGAAAGGTCCCAGTCAAGAGGACATGTGAGACTGGGAAAGTACGATAGTGCTTTCAAAGGCCTTTCCCGGCACGCTCGTGTTGCGTTGTTTTTTACAACTCATATTTCCAGTTTCACGTCCCAGTTGTAAGAATTTGGCCCGTGTTTAGTCCTAAGAGACTTGATATATGAACTTGCTTAACAGACACAGTTCATAGGCTGACTGCTCTTGAAGAAAGGTTTGAACGTCTCACCTTTCACCTTTGTGTATATAGAATGTCTCGTTGGCTTTCAGGCGGCGGCCGCCAGATTGCTTGTCTGCGTGACGTCCTCGACGACCAAAACCTCGGCCTGGAGCGCCGTTGCGAGGACGTCCTGAAGAGGCGTTTGGAGACCTACCTGATGGCTCTCGAGGCCTTCCATATCCGCAGCGTCCATGACCTCTACGTCCAGGTGTCCAGAAGTCCCTACGGAAACGTCATCTTCGGCCTGTTCGGCGCCACCTTCCTGCTCTGCCTCGTCCTCGGAGTCCTCCTCGGCAGAGTCACCAAGAGGGCCAAGGAGGCCAAGAACAAGTGATAACAAATGTATCTTTTTTTCCTGTTCATCCAAAAACGCCTGTGAATTCGTCAAAATTCGTCCTGATGAGTTTTCCTATCATGAGTGCACAAGACCTCGAAATCATCATGTGTTTACTTTGCAGTCACATTCCTGCTTCAGTGAAAGTTTTGTGATAAAAACCACGTAAGAAGTGCTTACGTTTGCTTTACATTCAGTGAGGCATTATTACTCAGCAAGAACAATTATCTGCAGAAATGCCAATAAAGTTGCCCGAATTGTTGCGCTATGAGTCAATTTGGCTTTATTGTTCTAACCTACTACGTGAAAATTCTTTTCTCCACGAATTCTCTTGCTGTTGCCAAGAAAAACAGACAGGCAGAGGGAGGGGGAAAAAGGCTGCCTCAGTCTGTACCTGTGTGGGGGAAAAAATACCCTCAATTTTCGTGTTTTTTGTCCAGATGCAGCTATGAAAAATCCATGCCTGGATGCACTTTTTCATGCTTTGACACGCACGCGCACGCGCAAGCGCAGGACGAGAAGTGAGCAAAAAAGTGACCTCAGACGACCTCGTCTGGCCTTTTTCCGTGAATAATGATGGCGAGGCCAAAGTTGTTGAAATCGTGACAGCTCTTTCTCACTGCTGTGCTGAACATCTTTCTTTCACTTTCAGCAGCAAGTAAAGAAACAACCAAATTTTCGTTTCATTTCGTCCTGTGCTCCTGCTTGTGAGGTTCCAGCTGATTAGGGACGAGTCACGTTGGTGAAAAAACTTATGTAGTGATTTTTTTAAAGCTCTCCTCCCCTGACATTGACATGCCCAAGGGCCACAAAAGCTGACGAGACAGAAAGGGTCAAGACCGAGGGAGGAATGAAAAGTTGCAATGCTTCTTCACACGCTCAACAGTGCCATTTCACCTAAATTTGGCACGGCATTGCTTAGCAATGGAGCATAAAGGTGAGACTCACCCAAGGAACCCAATGTCAGTGTGCATTCTTCATATGATGCTTCTTCACGGCCAACAGTGCCATTTCACCTAAATTTGGCACGGCATTCTTTATGCTCCATTGTGTAGCACTGTAGATGCGGTGAGACTCGCCCAAGAAACCCAATGTCAGTGTGCATTCTTCATCTGATGCTTCTTCACGGCCAACAGTGCCATTTCACCTAAATTTGACACTACATCATTTATGCTCCATCGAGTAGCACGTACATTCTACTGTATGGACTACGAGACTCGCCCAAGTAACTCAATGTCAGCGTGCATTCTTTTCTAATGCCTCCACGTATGCTCTACAATGCCATTTCCCCTAAGTTGAAGACTTCACAGCCCGAATCATGTGTAGTTGGCCAAGGTCAGCATCTACTACTTGATCTTCTCCTCAAGGGCGAAACTGTGCTGTCTGTGTTCTCAAAGCCAAATAGTCTCCACACTGATTTCATTAAAATTCTACATGATGTGGCTAAATCTAAATTTGGTTGCCTCGACGCTTCCCCAGACGGCTTGAGAGTACTCCTACTTAAATTCAAACGTATATCAGTAGGTACTGCGCAGCTAGTAAGACGTTAGGTTTCATAATACGTACATCAATTTGTCTGCTTATAAGGAAAAGCTGGTGTTTAGGTTAGCTACCCATTTTGAACATGAGGGGGAAAGTGTATTCAACACATAAATATTTGGTGCGAGCTGCATTTTTTTATTTATTGAAATGAGCTTTTTGAACCGAGAGGACAGCCAAAATATGCATAAAAATATGCATCTTCTGGCCAGCTGTGGTCATTGTGAACAGTGCGGTGCAAAAAATTGACAAAGTAGAAGAACTGTTATGATTTCCCCCACGCTGCAAGTGTCGAAGATCAACTTTAGTCCCCTCTTCTGTCGGAAGAGGCCGGCGTCGGAACTATTCAGCCTCGACACAGACTGTCTGAACTAGTCAGTCTCTCGCAGGAGACTCTTGCCAAGGATTTCCCATCACTGTGCTATGCACTACAGACATCTGGCCAAGGCTTGGACGGCCTCCTGCATGAGCAAGAACAGCAAGGAGGGGGGGGGGGAAAGCTTGCAAGAGAAGTTGGACCTGTGCATGAGAGAGAAATTGCGAGAACGCACGCACACGTGCGCGCCCACACACACGCTCAGGCAACACGTAACAGAGAAGAAGCCAAGGATAAGGGGAAAAATCTCTGCTAACCGCTTTCCCCCCTCCTCACCTTTTACTCCACCCCAGAAAAAGAAGCGGTCAAGTTCACACTTTAATTTTTCTGTCAAGTGAACGTGATCCAAGATGCCTGGAGGATTCTGGAAGCGACCAACCACCAGGATGTACGCCTACAACCTGGACCTGGGCGAGCACTACTACTACCCCATGACCAGCTACCTGGTAAGACTTTCAGTAAGGCTATTTATTTCCAATGAGACTTTCTTCCCTGACCGAAACTGGACTTTCTGGCACGAAAAAAAGCTAAAACGAAATCCCCTGCTGATAGTCATCCTCCGGATGTGAATCCCGGGGACAATCGGGGCGAGCTCCGGGTCTCCAAACCTTGAAATTAAGACTCAGATAATTCTTTCTGCTCTCTTTCTTGGCGGCTCTTTGCTGAAACCCCTTTTTTCTGGTTGCGAATTCACGGGCATGTGGTTGTTGTCTGTCAGGAGGCCGAGCGCGGTACTCGGGGTGAGTCTCCGGGCGCGCTGACTTACGGCGAGCGTCTCTCGCGCCGCTGGCTGGTCGGCCGCAACTACGCCGCAACTAATCTGCGGCGCGGCTCCTCGTGGGCGATCGACCGACGGTCGGCCTCGGTCGGCAGGGGCGAGTACGGGGTCACCTCGTCCTACTTGGTGAGGGAGGCGGGCGGATCTGCCGTGACACTAAAAAAAACAAACAAAAGAGGGCGCGCTTACGATTTTGTCCGCCGCATTCTCTACTTACACGTGTGTGGAAAAGTGAAGTCCGAGCGTAAATGCTGCAAGGAGTGAAACGTCTGAAAGTTCTTCATCATGTTTGTGCTAACTTGCATAGTTGCACTTGAAAGTTGCGTAAACTTTGTAAGGTAAATCGTATAGAAGAACTCGCTGCATTTCACAAAAAAACCGCGTCTCGTAGGTTTTAACGTCGTCCTAAATAACTTAATGACGTAATTACGTACGTGGCTAACCTCGAGCCATGAGACCTCCTCGCTAATTACAAGTATGCATGCGCCAAATAACTTTTCAGCCTTATTAATGAGTGCGCCAATGCGCCCTGTGTCCAGCGGGCAGTTACGCCAAGTGCTGCTGCCGCCGCTCTCACTGTTGTTGCGCCGGCGCAGACTTGTATCAACGAGTCCTGCGCCTTTAACAGGCCCATCTTATATAAAAAGGGTTATCTTACAGTGAAGCTCAATACGCACAGTGAAGAGGTTACAACACGCCATCCCTCCTTGTTGCTGTTGCGTCATGAGCTCAACAGTAAAGATAACCCCCCAAAATGCGCCACCTCTTGGATGCGCCGCACGTCTCGGATTGCGCCGGATAGTGAGGATGCTACTTTGCCCTTTTCAGGCCAATCGCGCCGCAGCGGCGTCGGCGCGCGCCCAGAGCGAGGTGCGCGCCACCAGCAGAGAGAGGACGCCGCCGTTCGACGAGCTGAGAGACCCCTACAACGTCAGAGCCTTTGGCAGGTCCGTCCGTATTCAGCAGCACTGGCAAAACAGATGAATGAATGAGTCTGCGTCTACCAGAGTCTTCCTTTTGCAGGTACAAGCAGAGCTTGATCGACAGCTCCCGCGAGCTCATGAGGGAGAGCCACGCCAGGCAGAGCGCCCTCGCGGCCAGGAGGAGCGAGGAGGTCAGCAGATAGTGTGTCAATTTTGACGCTAGAGCACTAAAAAATGTCAGTCTTTTTTTCAGCTGTCTGCGCGAGCTCTGACGTCCAGGAAGTTGCAGTCCAGCAGAGCATACGAGGACAAGCTGCAGATCAGACAGCAAGAACAACAGCAGCAATCTGTGAGATTGGCCGAGCCAAGGTGATTGCTAAGACTGGGCTGAACGGTGTAATGGGTGGTCCACATCAAAACTTGCGACTGTATGGCTGTCCAGTCCCTCTTGTGCGGTTTCCTGGAGGCATTGGGGAGTCTTTGTGCAGTCCAAGCCTTCATCTGGGGATAGAAAGCACTTCTAACTCAATCTTTGGGCAGATTTTGCTCCACGTTCAAGCCGTTGCAGCTGCAAGACTGTCCGATTTGATCTGGACAACATCCCTGGAAAAGAGGGGGGACGTCTTGACATAATGTGGGTAAATCGAACAAGCAGGATTAAAGTGGTGATACAGCATTCCATTTCTTCACCATGACTTGTTTGAAGTCGGCAAATAATAAGAGGTTGGACGGATATTCTTGGTCGACGTGGACAGGACCGGAGCGGAGAAGTCCCTTGATTGACCCTGCTGGAGGTCAAGGTTTAAAAATGTTGGAATTGTCCTGGTTATCCCACCCATGGGGTCGCTTTTCTGCCAATTTGCAGAGTGAGTGAGTAAAGTTCCGGAGGAAAGAATATATCAAGCTTAACATCAGTGTGATCCATGGCTCTTGGCCTGAAAGTTTCAGCCCAAGGAGTAGAACTGCCATGGCGGGGACGAAAAGGTCCCAAGGGTCTTGATTCTTCCTTTGGCCTAGGTGACCAGAGTCAATGATGGTGGTCCCAGTTTCTTTTTGTAGTATATGCAGGGAGCTTGGTGAAATCCCTCATTTCTTCATCGTAACTTGAGATCAAGAGAAATGATGAAGTCAACGCCATTGTCATTGCACCTTCTTCATCTTTGCTCTATGTTTCATTGCCCTGATAAGTTAGTTACTTCTGATATACCGTAAACTTGCGAGGAAGAGTTGCGGTTGCTATTACACACTGTGTGTTTATGTGCAGCTACTATTGCGGTTATTATATCCTAAAGGAGTTGTGGCTACTATTGAAGTGGTGGTTATCATTACAGCTGGTTGTCAATAGCAATAACTTTCACAGCTCCCCGACCTCATCTGGTGCCTCGTCTTGGCCTCAAGGCACAGCTGCATCCGGGGTCTGGGCCGGCAAGGCGCGAAGCTCACGCATTCGTCGCAGTGCGCTTACTATTCAAGGGTGGCTGCTACAGTTAACGCCGGATATAACGGCATCCTTGAGATGAAAGAACTCTACCTCTATATGTGACGTGCCATTATATCAGAGACGAAGTCGGAGCCTGTCAGAAACTTGCAATGACGTAGAAAATCAGATATCTTAACTGGCAACCCTGACTTTAAAAGCTGAGAAGTGTCCTCTTTATCCGGAGTCGTTTGCTGAGCAAAATATTGAGATTTCAACAACCTGTCCTTACATCCGAATTGCCACAGTTTTCGGCGCCGAAATAAGCGGCACTAACTGTATTGCCTAAAAGTGCCTCAGAGGTGGAGCAAGGGCGGCTAGTGTTTATTTATGTTGGTCAGATATGATATTACCCCGGAATGTTAGGTAAAAATCTGGAATGACCCCTTTCTGTGACAAAAATCGGTTGGAAAAATTAAAAAAAGTCGCATCTGGCAATAAAATCTCGAAGATTTTATTGCAGAAAAGAAGCCTAAACAACGTCAAAATGCTTTTTTGCCAGAGTTTTCACCTAACATTCCGAGGGCTAGTTATGATGGTCATTGCAGGCAGAGGATCACTGACGACATTCTGAAGCGCGTGGTGGACGTGCACATGATGCCCTGGTCCGTCGGCCCTGAGCTGGACGAGGCCAACTCGGCCTCGCTAAGGGCCAGGGCCAGGATCAGCGAGCTTGAGAGGGAGCTGGAGGAGATCACCAAGAAGGCCCTCTCGACCAGGATCTACAGCTCCAAGTCTGCGGCCCAGATGGCCAAGCAGGTGAGATAGAGAGGAGCGAAAGTTTATAGTGAGGCGCGTCTGCAGTTGCATATTTTGTTGATGAGTAGAGAGAGGAAGAATGTGTGGTTCCCCTAGAAATCCGGCCTAAGTCAACAGTGTGAGCCAACAGTGATTGTTGCAAGCGGCCACTGGACCGTGTTGTCTATGTTGTTTTGTTTGGTAGAGTCTGTGTCAAAGGCGTAGAGGCCAGATTTTTGGGTGAATTACATACTTTTTCCTACTGATGAATAACTCTGCTCGACGCCCATCACGGATGATAGGAGTGATTGTGGGAAAAACTTGGACAAGGAGCGAGGAAAAAACAAACTTGAGTGATTCCAACCTCTCCAATGATTCGGGAGTGAAGTAGGGAGAGAACGGTGACCTCTCAATCACTGAATTGATCCGCATCCCCTCCCTCCCCTCAGGCTATGGCCGAGGAGGACGCGATGGCCTCGTCCTACAAGAAGTCCAAGAAGGTGATGATCGAGACCAGCAACAAAGTGGCCGCGTAAACAGATCCATTGGAGTCTTCAAGGCCACCACCTTTGAAATCACGGAGGAGGCCAAAAACTGCCAAGAAAGAAGGAGGAGGAAGACACAACTTTTTTTTCCATAGAGCCACATAAACTTACCACATAAAATAAAATATCGTTTGTATGTGAGCTTCATCATCGTGTTATCATAGGCTGGAGAGAGGATGTAAAACTTAACATTTTCTTCTCGTCGTATTGAGCTGAATAAAACCAAGTGTAAATCTGAGGTCCTCATCTTTGCAACTGGCGCGAAGAGTTAGATTTTGCCTCATCACTTTATCTTAATTTGAGCGGAAAAACATGTTCTCACGTAAGATATTTGCTGGTATTTTTTACCGTGCGATATGTCGTCGTGCATATTTTGAGGCTGTTTTTAGCACAATTTTGCAAGCTTTGTGGGCACGGTGACAAATTCTCATTATTGAGTCTAGTCTAAGCTTCAATTCGCTCTATGTTGTGCTTTTCTAGTGCAAGTACAAACAGAGTTAAAGCAAGATGTCCGAGCAAAAAGTTGTCTCATGCACTTTGGTAGATTCTGTTGTGTGATGAGGTTTCTGGCCCCATTCTTGGCCACTAAAGTGAGATTAAGATTCATCATAATCACCACCAAATAGCTCATTTTTTACCACAAAAACATACACATATTTGGCATCTGCTGCCTGTGCACGCATCTGAAATTCATCATTATATACTAATGACTGCCTGATGAAAGCAGCGTTCCGGAGATTGGTAACATGAACAGGAGCACGGCCACTTGTACGAGGCTATGGAGAAGACCTTGTTCATCATCGAGAGCTCAAATTGGATGGTGAGTTGGAAAATTATTTAAGAATCAATTGATATTTAATAACCCCAAGTCTGACATTGTCCAGAACACTGCGGCTAGCATTTCATGGGCGGCACAGAATATGCACAGCGACTTATCGGACATCCGGTACCAAAAAATGCATATTTTTGCGAAATTGACCTGATTTGGTTTTTTCCGGTCACTTGATCTACAAAGACCCAAAGTCTGAACAGTACAGAGAGCACTGAAAATGTTGATGAAATGTTAGATTTTATTTATTTGCGGTTGAGTGATTTCCTATGCACTGCAGATTGCAGTGGTGTTGAGCTCCAGAGGGCCTGACTGAGGATTGGAGGCTCTGGATGTTGATTACTTCGAGCGTCAGCTCTCAATGAGAAAGTTATCTTTGATAGGAGCCCAGGTTGCGGTTTGTCTGGTATCTCAGTGCTGCAAACTGTGGAAATCGCTGCACCTCGCGCATCCGTCACGATCAGCACCAGGTGTGTGCACTGCACATTTCCTTTTTACATAAATCTCCGATATGGCTGAAATTGCATAAAAAATCACGTGAAAATGACATATTTTTGGCACATATCCCTTCGAGGCTTCAAATTTCGTGGCTCAAATTCGGCCAGAGCGTTTTATGCTGCGCCCCAACCTCATTTTGCGAGGCCAGCTGATTTTCAGATCGCCTCTCAAGTATCTTTGGGTAAAAGTAAAAACTGAAATTGGAGATGTGTGAAATAATTACTACACGCCCAGTTGATTGAGCTCATGTACGCAATCTTTGCACACAAAAGACATACACACCAAAAGTTCAACGTTGTAAAGTTTCGTCAGAGACAGGAAACCCACTGATCCCAAACCTGTTCTAACTAACTCTGTTTTATTATTTACTCGGGTTTATTCGAGTCGTCAAGAAGTTAAACTCTTAAATATAAGCCACCTGCACTTCAGGCAGTCCGTGCTCTTCGGGGCTGTCTGATGTCATTTATCAGATCATTAAGATCTTCAACCTGGACTTGCAAATGTCCTCCAAGGCCAGATCTGACTTCATCACCACATAGGGAGTTGCAGACCGTTTCTGATTTTATGAACTTTTTTCACTGAACACATCTGCCAAAACACCCAATTGTTTTTGGGTCCTAGGGTATCCTCCCCCCCCCCTCTCCGCTCTTGACTCTCCTACATTACTCCCCATAAAAAGGGGGCCCCACGCAAATTTTGAGCTTGACGGGTCAAGGTTGCAATGTCGCAACCTTGATTGTGACCTCATTTGCCCTCATTTTTGGGAGGCGAGACTGACATCAAGCACTCGGAGGAGTATTTTTTGAGTGAATGACCTGGTTCCCCCCCCCCCCCCAGAAAAAAACCCTGGATCAATTCCAAAGCAAAGGCACTTAGCAAAGGCCTGCGGCCTCATGATTTTGACCTTCAGTGTGAGATACTCGCCTTTACTCGGATACTGTGACAACAAATAACGCACATTCAGCACAATCGCTCACCTCCCTCAGTCAGTTTGCTCTGGCCTATATAAATACTTCCTAGTGTGACGTCCAAATAAAGTACGCCATGTTACATGATATCAGTCAGTTACTTATAAACTTGGGTAAACGGGTGGAAAGTACTTCCGGGACATGTTTGAGCAGTTCTAAGTTAATAAGTTGGGCAAGGCCAAGACATAGTGTTCACCTTCCTAACGTTATTTTGTTTACACTGTCACTCTGCATCAGTGTCATTTTACTCTGTTCTTACGAAAAGTCGTATAAGCGGAATGCACTGTATTGAGAATTTTGGACTTTGATAGTTTCACATCCCCGCATTGGAGTTGACACGATGGCAGGGTCATGGAGTCCAAGATGCTCCCAGACCCCCCAAGGTGTCCAAATGTCAAGTTTTGCCAGCAGTTCAATTGTGTAAGAGTTGTAACTGCATGTTCAAAAATGGGCACCCTTTTGGGCACCCTCTCCCCAAATTTGAGCTTCCCTAAGACACCCTTTACGGGGAAGAGCTATCGACACCCCAAGTTTTGGTCATGACCGGTCAAGCAGTTCGGGCGTGGAAGAGTCACACACGCCTACACTTACACACCCACACATACCAGTGATTTTATGTATTATCACTTATATCTTCAAAACAGATTTGCATTTGAAACAGCCTCTGAGCCTCCAATCTCCATTCCCCCGCCACAATCAACCTCTGTTTCCTTGAACAGCTATAATGTCTCTGAGGCCAAGTCCACCCTCTTCTTGTTCTCCTCCTCCGTCAGACTGTTCTGGGGCGTGTCGACCACGCACCATCCAGCTTCCGGCTTGAGGGTCTCCGCACAGTGGTTGGCACCCAATCCAGGGTGGCAGGTGCCAAAAACTGCCCTCTCAGCACACATTGGGCCAAAGCACCAAAATGGGTAGAAAAAGAAGAACAATGTAAAATCCCCGAAATGGTGACTTTTTGGGGAGGTGGAAATGGGGCTTGTGTGATGCACCCGAAAATCCGGTCTCTCGTGATGAGGCGCTGAGTGCAACTTTTGCCGTGCATTTGCTGGCGCAAGCTTTTGAGTTCAAGTCATTCAAACAAAAAACCTTCTTGTGATATCAGTTGTGCAAACTTTCTTCACTCGCGATCAGTGCGCATTGAGGACGCACTTGCAAAAGTCATCTTTTCAGCTCAGCTAGGCACAGAAAAAATGTGCCGTTCAAGCGCGGCTTAAACCGAAAAAAGGGCCCTTTTTTAGCCCATTCAAATGCATCCAGGACTTTCTTCCCTCTACGTGCACGCAAACACGCACACGCACACACACACACACGAGTTGGCACGCGCGCACCATGCGCAGAACGCACGGACATTTTGCCACAGCAATGGCTACTTCGACCGAAGGCTTCAGCACGTGCATGGACGAGGAAGCAACAACTTTGCTAAGGAATGAATGCACTTTTTACTTTTTTTTGTCATCTTCTCTGTGCCTTCTTTGGCAAAGTATCTCCCGCCCATGTACGCATGCTATGAGTGCGTGTCGATGCTCTTAGGGGACCAGATCTGAAGCCAGAGGACGCCCAGAGTAGAGGCAATGCAGTAAATTGTTAAAATAGCCAGGCCTTGAAAGCTTTTTACTAATGTGTGTCGAATGTGAATACTTCTTCACTCGCAGCAACTCTTGAGCATGAATGAGGCACAATGAGACGAAACTAATCTTGACACGACTTTTTAATACATTCCGCTGCTTTAGACGTCTACGATCCTGGCCCTTCAAGGCCAACGGCCTTTCTCACGTGCCCCCTCGGGCCTTAGAGGCCCAGACTCTGAAGGGGAGAGAGAGAGGAGCAGCTCTGTGCGTGCGTGTGTGACTACCAATAGGACATACACTATGGTGAAAAAAGGCATGTGTGTGCATTAGAGGGAGCATGTGAAAAGCACAGAGCACACTCGTGCGCGCGCGCGAGTTGCGAGCGCGTGTGCGTGCGTGCGTGCGATGCTGCCAGAGAGAGATGAGAAAGAGAGCAGAAAGCTTAAGGAGAGAGAGGTCGAAAGAAGATGAAATTAAGTGCTGCATTTTGCCTGAAAAACTGAAAATTGACACACGAAATCGGGGTCTGGCGAGGCTTGTGAGGGGCCTAAGGCCCCTTCCTCCCGGGGGAGGAAAACATGTGGGAAGCTAAGGGAGGGAGAGAAGCAATCAACAACAGTGAGTCAAGTCAAACATGTGCGCAAGGAGAAAAAATGGCCTAGATGCCACAGAAGTTTCTGCCACTCATCTGAGGAGAAATTCAACATGTCAAATACTTGAGAGAGTCTAAGATGTCTTGATACACCAACGAAGACTGAGTTTTGGGTGGAAAAAGGGGGTGAAGAAGCCAAAAAAGTTGCTCAAAACTGTTGTTTCTTCTCAAAATCGCACAAATTTGCTACAGTACTCGCTTTGCCATATATCTTGAAGAGAGAGGCCACCAGCGTGTGCAAGACCATGGCTGACGAGCAGTGCCCAAGGAACATGATCAACCAGGAAAATGTCCTCGTCCAGTAAGGGCAGCGGCGGCCCCGGTGGCGGCCAGGGCGGCCCCAGTGAGCCGCCGCCGGTGCGGTCGACTTCCCTCGGGCGGCCGGCGGCGGCTGGTGCCGCCACCGATGCCAGCCGCAGCGGCGGCGGTAGCGGCGGCGGTCCCGGCGGCAGCGGTGGTGGCAGCGGTAGCGGCGGCGGGTCCGGCGGTCACATGCCTGGGGAGCTGGGGATCCCCAAGGAAAATCATCATCACAGGAGGAGAGTTGTGCAGGTAAGGAGTGCCAAGGCTGGAATTCTTCATGCTCCTGGTCGTAGATGCTCGTGCAACTAGTGGCAAAACTACGTGTAACTAGTTGCGCAACTGCCACGCACGTAGTCTTGCGTCACGTCCACAAGCAGTCCAGGATCCGCCATTTTGACTGTGATCCTCCGCAGGGTCCTGGCCAGGTTAAGCCACCGGCGGCTCCGTCACCAGGGTCATCCCATTCCGCAGGTGGAGGTCGGAGACCTGTCAAGATATGGAATGCAGCCAGGTGAGCGAGCTCAGCGCTGTTGAGACGAAGCAAAGCGCCTTCAAACGAAGCACCTTCTCCTTCAGAACTGTCCGCAAGGCCTTGGTCGTCTCCACCTACGAGGAGTTCCACAGGAAGGGACGAGAGAAGTTGGGGCTGGGAAAGGTGGAGCCAATCAGAGTGGTGCTAGAGTCAGACGGGACGCAGGTAATGACGACTCTGAATTAAAGTAGGTCTTATCAGAGACTCACGACGCTGTTATTATGATTATGATTAATGATATCATCACTGAACGAAAATCTCCCACTAGGTTGACGATGGGGAGTACTTCCAAACACTGCCAGAAAACACAATCTTCCTATTCCTCCGGTCGGGGGAGGTCTGGCATCCGGCGGGTACGGACGCCGTCAGAGTAGGTGAGCAACGTGGACATGTTTGCGGTGGCGGACGTCGTCGTCGTCGTGTGAGCCTCGAGCAGCTTCACCACGGCGACGCCGCACGAGCCAGACGAGGACGTGGCGGTTGTAGTCAGAGACATCTCAATCCTGCCATATTATACCGGAGAAAGAGCAAAAAAAATGGGCCCATCTAAACACACTCAACGGGACATCCATGCAAAGTCAGTCACACTCTCCCTTTCTGCGTGCGCGCGTGCGCGCCTTGGTGAAGAAGTTGTAGGCGTCAGCTCAAAAAGATGAAGGCCTCTCAGTCTTTGGTGCCAGAAGAATTGGGCCAAAGTAGTCCAAAATTACACGCAAACAGCTTTTGCAGCAGAGGTGAGAAAGAAAGAAAAAGCCCGGAGACTTCGTGACCACTTTGGGCGTTTTCAGAAGGTTTTTCAACATGGGCGTTTTTTGGGTGGGCGGATGGAGCCTTGCTGAAAGTGCTACGATTTCGGATAAAAATCGCCCAATTTGGTGCTCATGCTCTCCACTTCTTCTGGCTTTCACTGTAGTTTTGGGCAAGCTGCTGCTGCTACTACAACAACTCAAATGGGCAGCAGCAGCAGCAGCAGGAGCAGCTGCTATGGCCTTCTTGGGTTTTGCAATGGCGTTGCTCTCACTCTCTGTGGTACGGAAATCGTGTGAGCCGCACAGATGCCGACGGAAAACCGCACGTCTCACGCCGTCTCCTTCATGTCAGGGGCGCCCCTGGCGTGCCAGGAGAGCGGCCCGGAGTGAGCGCTTGGTATTTTTGTCTGGCTCACACTGCACGCGCACACAAGTGCTCTGTTTTCCTCACACATACGATGAGGGAAAGTATAGGAGCCCAACACACACGCACACTGGGATTCCAATAAAGACATTTTCTTGCTGCACTTAAAAAAAATCGACCAAAACATGCTGAAATATTGTACTTTCACGCTGACCCTGCCTTCTTTGTCATGTTACTTTCTGCAGAGTGGGCACTTATGGAGGTCTCTCAATTTATCTTCTAATAATGTCACTTTAGATGCTGCTGACCTTAGATTACTGAACTTTCTTTAAAAGAATATGTTCCACACGTGTGGTGAGGAGGGAAAAAGGTACCCGGAACCGCCACAACTTCTTTTTGCTGCCACTCTTCCCTGGCATTTGGCGTGACCTTTAGAGGTGTGCCAGTAAAGAGGGGCACAAACTCACACTGACATTTAGATGTTGAGCCTTAAAAAAAGTGTGTTTGAGTTTGGGTTGGAGCCTCAGCGCTTTAATAATCGTTCTTCTTCCAGTCATGGAAGCCATTCCAGCTGTGGTGTGCGACACCCTGTATTCCATGGGGCTGCATGACCAGGTAGGAAGTGTCAACACTTTAGTTTTCTGTAAAAAAGACTGTGAGTGTTACTGACCTCTCATTTATTTTTCATACAGGGAGACACATTTTAAATATGTAGAGACTTTAGCGGCTGCATTGAGGTCGAGTGAGGTCACATCGAAGCGGTTTTAAAAAAATATATACCGTACTCGCGGTATTAATCCCCCACTCTTTAATATTCCCCCCTCTCTAATTATCTCCCATGTGCCAGAGGGTTGAAAAATTAATCCCTCCTCTCTATTTATCCCCCCCCCTTTCATATTCAACCC
>JAAUXU010096899.1_pt1 | contig 72322 bp, 77 predicted proteins | sample 7278151 | NCBI WGS metagenome assembly JAAUXU01 (sample SAMN14350113, study PRJNA611818) | marine sediment metagenome | isolation source: surface marine sediment (1.8m) | place: French Polynesia: Moorea | collected 2018-08
AAGCCAGCTAGAATGAAAGTAGCAGTGAAGCTTGTGTATCTGACCGGGCTCATGGGTGAAGATAGCACAAGGACAGTGTAGATAACTTAATTCAATATCCTGCCCACCTCTCAAGACATCCATAAGATTTATCACAGTTTCATATCAAACAACTTCTTGTCACACTCTCTGCCATCTCCAAGGTTTCCGAGGTGAGTATGTCATGAAAAAAGTTGTTGGGATCATCTTCGGTCACTGACTCCCTCCTGCCAGGTTCTGTTTCACTAGACCACTTTAAAACTTTATCGTCCCGTGTCCAATTTCTTAAAGTAACGGATTTCCGCTAGTACCGCCATGACCACCTGAAGTGTCCATTGGTGGAGGTGCCGTCGGGGCCTGCTTGGCGGCCGCCGCTGACGTGGACGTAAGGTATCCAGCGACACCGGGAGCGGCGGCGATCGCACCAGCAACTCCGCCGTCATTCTTGATGAAGAGGTCGTGACGCTGAGACTCAAACTGAGCCCAAACGGGGTTGGAGCGCAAGATTGAGGAGACCTACAGGAAACATGTTGCCCTGAGCTGCTGAGGATATTTTCAAACCATAAGACTTGTTTACCCTCTCGCCGTACGCCAGCGACGCCGCCATTGCCTTGAGGGCGCGGGAGACTAGAGCACGAGACTCCATGTCCGCCGCTGGAGAGTCGAGCACCGATAGGAGTTCTTCTACCAGTTGACAGTCTAAAGCCTGCGCCAGAAATCATCATAAGTGACGTGATAGTCATGGCAAAAATTTTTCTTACCTGTTTTATGAGGGTGTCGTGATGTCCCGCAAATATTCTGCTCAAGGCGTCACAGCTGATGTTGACGAGATCTTTTCTGAGGAGGTGCGCGCGCTTCAATGAAGACACACACGTCGGGCAAGAAGACATATTCTCCACACAGACGGAAGACCTGAAATTGTGCAGCTTCGTGATGGTATGCATATATTTGTCACTGCTGTCAGAGGTCTCACCTCGATAGTTCAGCTACGATCAGTAGCGCTGCCCTCACGCCATGGTCTCCAAGGCTTTGCATCACCACGAAGAGTCTGGACAAGTAGCCGGTAGCTGGTACCACTTCCGCCAAGCTGGGCTGAGTAGCAAGCAGCTTCGTCAACGCAGTCGTTACAGTCTCAAGTCTTTGGGAGGCATCCTGAATTATGAATTAAGACGATAGATGGACAGCAGACAACCCATTATTGTAGAAAAACATGCGCGTCGTACGGCTCAAGATTCATGCATGCACTATGAGAGCAAATTATTCCTTACAATATCTTGCTGCTTGTTCTCCATAAGTCTGATAGCCTCTTCAAGAAGATCGGTGAGAAACTCTCTAGGCTTCCTCAGCACCCAGCCTGGATTAGCGACAAAAAGACGCACATAGATGCCAGAGATGACGAGCTCGTTGGCGGCAGACGCAGCAGGTGACAACGCGGTGGCTGCCTCAGTTGGCAGTTGCCAGGGAAGGTCTGGACTTGAGCGCAGGTGTTGGTAATGACTGTCACAGAGCAAAAATGAAAATACGGTTATCATAACATTCAAAAGACAAACAGTAGAAAAGTACAAAACATTGTACCTGTTTGCTAAGGCCGTGACGACTCGCACAAGATTCCTACGAGCAGCGTCATTCCAGATCAGTTCAGGATTCTCATGGTCTGTCTCGTACATCTAATGATCATAGTTGACGAAAGTGAATTGGAACGTATAGAGTAAAGAAAAATGAATAATGCACTCGTACCTGCACCGCCGTTTCCGCAGACTTCTTGACTGCGTCGAGAAAGATCTCGGGGAGAAACTTTGAAAGCGCGATTCCTGCCTTGGGCCCCATCAACTTATCGGAAGACATCTTGCTAAGGACCTCGGCGGCTCGAACCCTCGTCTCAGGATCTTTACTACAGCAGAATGCATGGACCAGGGTCACGACCACTCCTGAAAAACAACAATGTTTGCTAGCTAAGTTTCTCTATTTTTCTTACTATTCTGCTCATACCGTTTCCAAGTCCTTCTTTGACTATTCTGGTATCGCCCATGAGGCTATGAAGAACGGTGAGAGCCAATCCTTGATTTTCTGGAAGACTGTAGCACACCTGGAGTAGATGGCCTAGCACGTTCGATGCAGCGATGTCTTCAACGCACTCAGTGGAGCCTGTGACCTGTGTTAAGGGGGATTCAAAATAGACCTGAGTACATACAGTGCTCATAGCAGCGAATGCTCAGCATATCTGTGCTATGTCAAGGAAATTGCAGAACTCGCTTAAGACTAGTTTTACCTGAGATAGGACCATGAGAGCCATTTCCTGAAGTCTGTGAAAGCTCTCCAAACGAAGCAGACAGAACAGCAGCTTAAAATGGCCAATACATTGGATCTCTATGCCTGAGAAAGGGATTAATTAGAAAAGAAAATAGACATTCGTCATAGATACGTCACGTAGAAACACTACGTGTACATTGTGGTCATTTAGCACCTTTGTTGTACTTGATGACGTTGGCCAGAGCCTCTAGTGCCATCTCTGACTCAACCAGTTTATTCGACTTCTTATCGGCTTCGACCGCGGTCCCTGACACCGGCCTCGGGGCTTGCGCCATTGACAGCAATGAGTACAGGTACTGTGCCTGACCGTTCAGGTACTCCAGCAGATCCACGGCGAACCGCTTCGGCTCCTAAGTACATAAATAAGCATACTTCCAACAGGGTGTAATAAAGCCGAACCACCCACTCTGAGCTGAAACATTGATTGCTGATTGAAGATCCTGACGAAGATTCCCCCAACTACAAGCTCATTCTCATGGGCAGTGAATTTGAAGTTTGATCCGAATGCTGGGTCGCAAGTTCCAGTCCTAACAGATGAGGTGCGTTCATTCTCCAGGAACTCTGTCAGTTCTGCCCGAGTGCTCATGTCCCAGACAAGGTAAGGGTTCTCCGAGTCGGTGTTTAGCAGCTTAAGCACCTATTTCACAGGGGGAAAATTGTTAAATCAATTGCCTATAGTCTCAGAGCTAAAAATTACATACCTCCTTTATCTCATTATCCCTCATCCTTGAGACCACGTACTGCGACAGCATCGCTTCCAGGCTTTCCTCTATCACAGGATTCTTTGGAGCAACCTGTAGTTGTGCCGGAAAGGCCAGAGCTAAGGACGCCTCTTGAGCTGTCTCGGCCTCTCCATCGTCCTCGTGATCAAAGCTTCCGCTCTCCTCGGACAACAGCCCCGCCATGCGAGCGCACGCTCGCACGGCCAAACAGGCGAGCCTAAAGATTAATGACATCAGCACCTCCTTAGGCTCGACAGCACGGTTAAACGCTACGAGTCTCACCTGTTTGCCACAGCCTTTGGCGATGTTGCCTCGTCCGTGGCGACTCCACCTTCTGCCAACGTGACGTCATAGTCGAAGAAAAACAGCAGTAAGTGCCAGAGGGCACCTGACTGCAGGAAATGCATCTGCAGGATGTGATCCACGGAGAGGCTCGAGACGCACTCGCAAGCAACGCTACATAGACCAGGAAGTTGCTGCCAAATAGTATACATGTTAGCAGTGGATAAAAGAGTGCGGTTGATATGCATGTAGGTTACTATTGATCTCTCCAGACAATTACCTTGTAATAGAAGACTCTGCAGATGTTCTTGACAAGCTCTGGCATCTCTACCATCCTCTCTCTGCACTGCTCGAAGCGAGACGCCACGGAGTAGAACCTGCAAATTGGGGAATACCGTTTCATGCCGGCCTTCCTCACATGGGCGAATTCTTACCTAATGACGTGGGTGCAAACCTGCACAGCGATGTCGTCTGGTTTGGATGAGGCGCTGAGTACCGAAGCGCATCTTTCGAAAGCCTGATATAAGACCTCAAGACCATTTTCTCTGGAAACAGAAGTCATGTCAGATGTAAATTCTTTCCACAAAGACAACTTCGTTACCTCCTTAGTTCCTCTGCATTGAGTGCCGAGCACCTGACTGTGTGGTAAGCACACTCGCTGGCGGCAGCCAAGAGGGGCGCACTCTTAGAGAACAATTTCTCATCTGCCGTCTCCATGCGGATCGTCTTGATCAGCATTGGGTAACCGGCATACTTGTACGGTCTCAGCACGTGGGAGCAACGTCCAAAAAGAATGCTCTGTGCCCTTAAGATCAGCACAATGTTGTCCGGATCCGGGGCGCCCGAGTCCTTTGCACCACGCTTGGCGCACAAGAACTCATAGGCGGCGTTCACTTTTTCAAACATGTCTCTTCCAGCCGGATTCTTGTCGGGATGGTACTTCTGTGCCATGCGGAAATATGCCTTGCGCACTCTGCTGGCAGCTTCAGCCGCGGCGGACTCTCCCTCAGAAGAGGTACCGTGATTCATAAGGAGTGCGGAGACTTCATCGTCACTGCCACCCAAACCTAGCACAGCAAGTGCATCGCGCGCAGTCATAGATGAGGGCTTTTTCTCCACCTGTAATAACTGGCCTAATGACAAAAATCCTTTTCAACAGCAATCACACTTGGACGTACCTCCGCCCTCCATGCAGTAAGCACCTCTCTGAGAAGGTTGAGAGGATCTTGTATGGGCCATTCGGGGAACTTGGCCGTGTCGCACAAATTTCTCAAGTAATAAATGTCGCAAAAGAGCTCTGCAGAAAGTTTGGGGTGCTCCACAGCAGGAATGGGACAATACTGGTACAGAGCCCTGGGGAAAAATGCATATATGTTAGAAAGACTCATTGACTCAACCAATTTGTATTAATTTTTTAGCGTAACGTTACCTGACATTTGATCGCAACCTTGGCGAGTAGTCCGCCAGGTGATGTGCTATCTTCTGTATGGTAAAGAGCCTCATTTCATTGTTCCAGATTGCTTCGGGAGTATCAAATTCGCCCAAGAAGATCTCTGCGAACTTATCCGGGCCATGGTTCGTCAGGTACGCTACCATCGCATCTGGAAGCATCTGGGCAAGAATGGAAGTAGCCTTGCGACCCTTTACTTTGTCCTCGGACCGAAACGCCTAAATTTAATTTTTTTGTAACTCTAAACCTTATTAGAAAGTCTCTAATGTGTGCAATGACCTGCTTCTCGTGCGCCATTGCGAGGAACCTGCCTATCGGCAACACGTTTGATCCGGTGTACATGAGGACGAAGAAGAAAAACCCAGTTAGATAGAGCGTCGGCAGCCTCGGATTATCCTCCAAAACCAAATAAAGCAAAGTTGCCACTTTCTCAACCAGGTAAGGCTCGAATGTCAGGAGTAGTTGGACCAAGTGAGGAAGAGTAGATGCGTCAGATAAGGACTGCTTCACACGAGGTAAGGGACGGATGATGGCCCCATCATCATCTTTCGAAGGGTAAAACCTGCGGACGATACACAGACAGAAATGAAACACTTGTCCAATACTTTGTAACAGAAATCGCACAAAAAAGGGTCTCACCTGCAGACAGACGCCAGCAGGTCAAGGATGAGAGCAGCCAATTCGCTTTCGTTCATGACGGCATTGCCTCTCGCACACAGCGTCCACTTAAGTTGCGCCACCTGTTGAAGACTGCGCCAACCTTCCATGCCTTGCGCCCACACCTTGGTCTTGGCATTGACCCCGCCATCGCTATACTGACGGCATAATTCGGAGAAACTCACGGGAGTGCTATCGGCGCTCCCAGCATACCTAGCAATATCGCCAAAGCATCAAAATACTGCAAAAGGTTACTTTCGGGAAGTAAACACTCACCACTCCTTCTCCCTAGCCTCCGCGGCCTCTCCCGCGTCGGCCGAAGTCTCTATAGCCGTCGTTTGGCCAGAGGCCACGGCACGCTTGGAGTGCAGATGTGCTAGCGGAAGCAGATCGACGAGGACGCGCACCCCGTTGGCGGCTGTAAAGGCGGCAGCATTGTCGCGATGGAGCACCAACTTGTTCAGGAATAGCAGAAGTCGGTCACGCTCGCTACGCTCAAATGTCTGAAATCACAAGTTATCAACCCAAAATTATGTGTGACAGGAACAGCAGCTTAACTCACTCTCTCCAACATTGCGACGATGTACTTGGTGTCGTTAAATGGCCCAATGTCTGCGTAGTTTCTCCCATATACGACGGCCATGGCCTGCAGGCACAGGCACTTCATCTCCACCTTGGGCGTGAGTAGAAAGCGATGATAGAGGTCGTTGAAAAACTCCGAAGCATTGCCCAACTTTAGGATGGGGTCGTCGTCTGCATTCTCGCAGCCGCTCAGACTTGCGTCTTCTTGCAGAAGGACTCGCAAAAAGTAATCACCAATTCTGAAAGCAAGTTCCACTACTACATGACCAAGATATTGGAAATATTCCCTTACCTGATTTCGTCTGCCAATGATGTGTATGCAACGGAGAACTCTGCGTAGTTCCACGAGATCAGCGATCCCCCACCTAATTCTCGATCTTGAAGGAACGAGCGGATCTCGGACTCCAGGCAGTCATGCAGTTCTTGACGCGTCTATGAAACATATGATTTTACCTTATGCCGAAGCCAGTACACAAAATTATTCAGTACCTTTAGATTCCACAGGAGATTCGGTTTCTCGTGATCTTTCTCGAACATGAAGTAGAAGAGGGGCCAGTTGAGTTTGTTCCTCACCCTCTGGCGTCTTTTCCTCAGCACAATGGGCCTATCTTGGGGCTTGACGGTAGCCGCCAGCCCTTGTTGCTGTTGCTGCTGTTGAACCGAATTGGAAGATCGCCACTCGCCTGCGCCTCCCATCTTCTGGCGCCAGTGCTGCATGGCCAGTTCCACGTATTTCTCGCTCACTTTCCAAGCCTCTTCCGTGTACTTTGCCGTACGCTCGCCGACCACCTGAAACATTATCCATTTCTTACAAGGCGCATGACCTCTCATTTTTACTTACCTCTGCCGTCTTAGCTGCGATCTCTTTGCCTTGCTTCAGCGACTTCCCAGCCACCCTGAGGAAAGTGTTCCCCTTGTTTGAGTCTGCGTCTGTGACGGCCATCTTGAGGTTGTCTCTCACATGTAGCCTATCCGCCTCCCTTGAGGGGGTGTCATCGGACGAGTGCAAGTACGTTAACAAACCGGCGGGCTAGACACGAGCAACTTTGAATCTTTCCAATCATTCAATGATCCCTGATGTACTCACGAAGATTCTTTTAAGAAGATTCTGAGAACTCTGGTTGTCCGTGGTCCACAGTCCCACCAAATGTCTTGAGAGCTGCCTGGCCATGAGGAGCTGGTTGTCTGAGCTTTTAGTGAAGAGGGCCGTCCTCAGGTGGATTGGCAAGGCTCCCTCGGCCAGCGCCAGCAACTGCATCTTACGGCCAACCTCTTCACTGCCTTCCTCGATGATGGCTTTCATTAATAGGCCAGCGCCCTGTAAAAAGACATACAGCTTATTGAAGACGACGCTGGGCGGTGACCAGTAGAATCTGATACGTGAACTTTGACAGTTTAGCGTCCGACATGTAAGTCTTTATGGATACATTGTCACTTTACTGACCTCTTTTACTTACTGGGGGTGGTCTACATAACCTAAGAATCCAAAGGACGGCTTTAAAGTATCTGGTTCCTGGTTTGTTCAAAAAATAGCTGTATTGAGACCTCTAGTCCCAAGCAGGCGACTAGTCTAGAGTCTAGACAGCGGCTGACATGATCTTGCAGGAGTGGACAAATACGGCCACGCCGAGGAAAGTGGGGGGAGAGGAAGGGTGAGCTGTAGCAGTCTTGTCCTTGTCAGCTCATGCAGTGCCGATACAAGTAAATAGGCAACAACTTTCAGTAAAGCACGTATTTGTAAACTTGCCTTCACGATGGTGTGCGATGGCTGTTGAAACAGCCTGTAGAGTGTCCTCCCTCTATCCGCAACCTTTTCGAGCAAAACATCAAACTGTTTCCCGTCTGTAGTCTCGCTATAGGGTGCACACAGCGCGAAAGTAAGGAAGTCCAGCATAGCAGCGACAATGAGGGCCCCTGTGCCCCTCGTCTAAAAGTGCAAACAACATTATTGCACCTACAGCTTTGTAAAGCCCTATGTAAAGGCATGCTCACTCACCACATGCACCGTCCACATGTCCAGCAGCCCTTCCAGGAACTTGTCTGAGCTGAGGAGGCTGCTCTTATTAAGTTGCTCCTGCCTGAGGTCAAAGTTGTCATGCATGGGTTCCATCAGTGCACACACCATGTCGATGGCAGCGTGACTGATGCCATCATGACCCAGGCGAAGAGATCTGCAAACAAGTAAAATAGATACAGTTGTACAGTATCAAGAGTTAAAAAAAAAAAAGAATACCTTACCTGGCTACTCTTGCTCCAATCTTCTCTCTGAATCCAGGCAAGGCCGTGAAAGCAGAAAATCCAGCCTTTGAGGCAACCAAGCGACGCAAGGCATGAAACTGTTGTTCCAAGTTTTCAGGTCTTAGTCTCTCCACCTCCGACACATCACGGTTCAGAATGGCCAGGAGAGCTGAATGAATAAGCTTCTCCTTGTTTTGAGCGAAAAGGTGCTGCAATAGTGGCACAGTCAGGCCTGAACGACATGCTAGGTATCAACTTTCATCTTACCTCTTGGGTTACTGCGTGTGCCAGCCCACTATAACTGACATTTGCGTTAAACCTAGAAACAGCCTCGGTAAAAGACCATCCGGGTGGCGGGTTGGTAAGGAATTTGAGGTGGGCTGCCTCGACCTCCTCTTCGGCTGGACAGTTCAGGGGCCCAAGTCGACGTCCCAGTTCGAGCCAGGTCGATCTTATGCAAGGAAACTGACTGATCCGGCTTGGTGCTACAGGAGAAATGTAACAGTACAGTCTTACCTGACATGGACATCCCTGTTTCCTGCGCCTCTGACACCATCCAACAGAGAGGCCAGCAGAGCATCTCTCTCGGTGGACGTATAGCTTCTAACCTCACCATTGGCAACAAATTGGAGGCTGAAGAGCTGTGTATGGTCAAGATGTCGCACAAGAGCTGCGACAGAGGCGAGCGGTCGCAAACTGACTATTGCGTAAGTGGCAGGATCGCGCTCCACAAGACACGTCTCGGTTAGACAGAGACGCCTACGTACTGGGTCGGGGTGTCGGGGACTCTGCTTGTACACCGTAAATTCAGATATAGACGTGATGCACAAGTCAGCGCTGCAGGATAAAGCTGTAATGTTAGCCACTACTTTTTAACTTCTTTTCAGCATAAACTCACCGAAATTTCCCGAACTTATTCTCCGTAAAAGAGTCGAACCTGTAGGACCTGGGCTTCTCGAGGTTGATCCCCACGAAGGTAGTAGCATGCTCAGCAATGGCCTGAAGGATCTCGCTTCTACTTTCAGAGGCAAACAAATGAAGGCGACCAAACAGTCGGTCCTGGACGACGAAACCACCAGGATAGTCAGACACCTAAGAGAACGTGTAGTGATTTACAGGAATCTTACGATTTTTACAGTGTCGTCTAATGAGACGGCAACGATGATCCCTGATAACTACTGTAAGAGCTCGTATGTTTTTAACCCTTACTTCATAGAGCTGAGCAACATCTTTGTAGAAGTAGTGGGCGAGAACCTTGTGCGAGGCCGGATCAATCTGGATGAGGGCGTGGGGACCGATGCTGAGTTGCACGGACACCCTGTTTTCCGACCAGTGGTATTTGTAAGCGAAGAAGTTCTTGGGAGTTGTGGGAATCCTCTCTCCGAACTTGTCGTGATGTTTAAGGGCGTCAGTCAGGATCAGTGCTCTCAGATCGGAACTGAACCTCATCGAGTCGGTCTTGTTGCTACGGCCTTTCCTAAGTAATGCGGAGCGAGCAGGTGTTACAAAGGCTGTACAGACAGGATGCTGGATCCTCTACTACCTGTACACAAGTAGGAATTCCGTCTGAGAGCTCGGTGAAGGCTGCATCGCCATGACGTCAGAGAAGCTCCAGTGGTTGGTCGCTTCCATGGACGCCGGATTTAGGGTGGCGGCACCCCGAGGTCCCAGGCTGAACACCCTCCGGTACTTGCCCTTCCACGAGTGCTTCGTCACCAGATACGACCGCGAGAGAAAGACGTCCCCAGGTGTGCCGGGCCCAGAAGACGAAGGCGGGTTGGTGCCCCCATCCGATGAGCTGGACGAAGGCGAGCCGGGTCCGCCGGAGTTCATGTTGGAGTCTCTGTTCGCTGCCTCCCTGCTGATCTTTTACAAGCTCATGACGGCGGAAACTCCTCCTACGAGCGAAGGTTGGATCGAAAACGAATGATTGAGCGGGCGGTTTCCAGCAGAAAAGAGAAAGAAAAGCCACCAGCAGACGAGCAGACGAGCAAAGCAGATTGGACTCGGGGTAGGCAGCTGAAAGAATCTGGCAGCTCCCAGCTGGAAGTCAAGGGAGCCCGGACATCTCCTGTCTGAGTCTGATGGGGCAGCATGACAGCGATCATGAGCGAGGCGGCGACGACCACAACAACGACCACGGTGGTGAATGCCGGCGGGCGTCTGTCAGGTTCGTCCCGGGGCTTGAACCGTCTCCCACGGACTCGAGCGAATGAATCGGGCCTATGAAAACGGTTCATTGCGCATCCCTTTTTCACTTCTGCTGACAGTGTCAGGTCAGCCCGTCGAGAGCTGCTACCGGGGCGGTAAATTAAAAGATATCGGAAAGTGATGTGGAAGGTGGCGGCAAAGGATTCGACGTGACCGAGAAGATGGACTTTAGCGACCTTTGCGGGATTCCTAGCTCTTGTGCGCAGCGAAGGGACGTCGGGCACATTGCCCGGGACGGGACAGGATGGACCACATCTCCCATCGCCGCGGCGCCGTCGCCTACAACGCCACCGCCAGGAGAGACGACAACTCCAGTAAGACTGACATGCTTGAGCTGGACTAATTTGTGGCCTGAGGACACTTTGTCGTTGTTCGCAACTACAATTTCAAACGTATCACTGGCTGAAACGTCGGTTCTGTCGCCGCTACAGGGGCGTCTCGGTGGACGACGAGGCTCCCTGCCATTACTGCGGAGGCCACGAGTCGCAGGAAGAATGGTTAATTTTCTTGCTGGAGGTCGTTGTCAGCTAATTAGCGGACGTGCAAGGGAATGCAAAAAATGAGCAGGTCTTGAAAGTCGACTATGACCTGATCGACCCATGCGGTCGGTTGGAGACCACCATTTGGAGATGCCTCCCAACATAAATCCCTCGGCGGCCGTACCTATCCTCGCAAAGGGTCCTTTCGGTATTGCTGTTGAACCCTATTGTACTCCCAGACTTTTCCGCCTCACGTTGCAGTGCCCGTGACTTTGGTAGTGCTCAGAAGACTTAGCAATTTATGGTTCCTCCTTGGAGCACCTAAAAACAGAGGGAGTCCCGACGTACTTTCGGGACCGAAGATCACTTTGAAAAGGCGTCACGTCCACGAGCCGCGGTCGTCATGACCGATTATCCCGCAAGATTAGTGTCTCAAGGTCTGAAATCACTCCCCGCCAGATTGATGAGTTTGAAAATGCTGTCTTTTTATGTCGACTCTGAAGTTTCACTCCGAGGACTCCGGAAGCAACCTAAGAGTCAGGAAGTCCTCGCTTCTGTTCTACCCAGGTTTTAAAAGGGGGAGGGAAACTGCCTTCGTCCAATGACAGCAGGAGCGACCTCCTGACGAGGAAGAACAGCTTGCTCTGCTCGAGGTAGCCTTGTGCTAGGGGAGAAGTATTGATCTGCTGCTGTTTCTCTATCCTGCGCGCGCGCGTATGTGTGTGTATGTGTATGAGTGAGCGAGTGGGTGAGTGAGTGAGTGAGTGAGTGAGAGGAGACAGAGAAAGCGAGAGAAAAGACACGCCTGCTGACTATGGTTTTTGCACCAAACCAGTTCCTATAGTGTAGAAAATACGTTAATTTCTAAAAAAGGTCAAGTTAAAACATGTGTTCAAGACACCCATGATGGTGCTTATAGCATAGATACACATACTGATGAGAGAGTCGGGGCGCATGAGCTAGTTGCCATCAACTCACCATCTTGGGGAAGATGGAAGTTCGTCCGAAAAGAATCTCCTGGCCACCTTCTTGGAGAAGCTAGTGGAACCTTCTTGCTAAGTTTTTTCAAGGTGAAAATCCTCTTCTATCAGGGTTCCGTTTCGAACCCTCACGAAGTCGTAAAGAAGTGGAAAACAGCTAAAAGTGTCGTGACAGCAAAGAGTGACTGCGAAGAGCTCACAAATCACTCGTCTGCTCATCGTTGCCAATTGTGTTCAAATAGCAAAGTGTATTTCTTTACTCGAGGTTGATCACTGTGTACATGGAGGTGGTGTGGAATGTCACTTATCAGTGGCTTTAAGTCAGCAGCAACTTTTTTGTTTCTTTCAGAAGTTGCAACCATTTTCTGATGTTTCTCGCCGTTCTCGATGGAGTCCGGCTGCATCGTCAGGGTCATCAGAGACTTCCTTACTACGACAGATGGAGAACTCTGTGTGACAGCTGGAGAATATCTGCAGGCAAGTGCAATTGCACCTTTACAGTGCTCTCGTGAAGTTAAGACGTTTTCTCTCAAGGTAATTGATCGCGTTGATCGACACTGGGTGCGATGCCGCAAGAGCCGCGGGCTGGAAGGGTCCGTGCCCTCGTCTCATGTGACAGAGGCAACGGAGATAGGGCAGTTGGCAGAAGGAACAGAGATCTTTCTGGCAGTCAGCAACTTCGACGCCCAACAAGAAGGAGACCTTGCCCTCAAGCGGGGTGAGCGAGAGGAATACTGACCGTAGGATCATCGCATAAAGTCGACCTATTTTTCTTAGGCTCCTTGATCCTTGGAACGGAACGAGTTGACGATGACTGGTACCGCGGCCGTCCCATCTGTGCTGGACTTTCCGGGATATCTGGCGTGGATATCGGCGTCTTCCCTACTTCTTACTGCTGGCGGATGGACAACTCGTACTACGTGGCGGAGCAACAAAGCAAGAGAAACAGGGTCCAAAAATTCGCCAAGGTTTGAGCGATAGCTTTGAGTCGGTATCTGTCTGTTGTTGAGGTGATTTTCTAATTTGAGGTGATGCATTCCATGAGCGCTCAACTGCCGGGAGAGATGGACCTACAAGCCGGGCAGATCGTTAAAATAGTAGAGATCATAGACAAGGACTGGTACAGGTAAGAAAGATACACCCAGTAACATTGAACCCTACAATGGAGCTCAAACTTGCATTTCCAGGGGCGAGGTTGATGGGCGATCGGGTACGTTTCCATCTTCATTTGTTCGCATAGTCGACGCTTTCCCCGGTTCTGAACCGCCCCCAGATGCCGACCTTAAGTCGTACTTAGACGCTAATAAACACAGACACAACGAGTACATGAACACGAAGGACACCTTTGCTGGACTCGAGGAATGTCTCAAGTCTATGGGACAGGAGGTAACGAGCAAAAGGCATGTCGCAGTTTGTCTCGGTGATTGTGCACAAGGTAACGCTTACTTTCAGGCATTGATGAAGAACTTCTCCGAAGGCCTACCTCAGGAGTTAGTGGAGAAGAATGATGCTCGCCATGAAATGCCCAAAGAAATCTTTGAGGATGAATACTTCAGACGTAACCTTCCAGCAACATACGGTTCAGTTTCTGGAGAAGGCAACAACGGACTCGATGATAATGATTCAGAAGAAGTGGTGTACGACAGGGAGGCCGAGTTGTGTTCTAAGGGATTCAGGGTAAGAATTGCTATAGACTGTTACAAGCAGGGCTTCCAGTACAGTCTGATAGAACGACAGTTTTGGAAATAACCAAGAACATGTATTCGTCATTTTCATCACGTGTACGTGTATGTAAGTATTAAGTATTGAAAAAATCGTTTACATCAATTGACCATTGTATCCGTATTGGATTGTATTTACTAAAAGTAATTTTTTCCAGGATCTGTCGGAGAACCTGGGCGAGTTGTACCGGCGGAAGAAGCGTCAAGAGGAAGGCGAAACTGCGAGGGCCTTTGCCAAGCTAGATGAAAGTCTCAGCAAAGTGTTTGCAAGCACAGCAGCAACGGCCTCTGACCAAGAAAAGAATAATTCCTCTGGCCTCATGATTACACCCGATTATAACAGGGTGAACGAAAATCTGAGTTTGTTCAAGTCAATGAAAACGGAGAACAATTCTGGTGACAATTTGCTTATGCCAACCCCAGATTACAACAAGATCAGCGAGAATTTGAGCATTCTGAACAAAAGCAATGCTCAGATGACTGATGAACATAGCGCTCTCCAGCAACCTGTCGACTACAGCAAGCTCTCAGAGAACCTCGGCGTGCTCAAAGAGTCCAGGAACGCCAACAGCTCCTTCGCTCAGTTGAGCTCACCAACGGAGGATCAAAGACGAGATGGGTTGGATTACAACAAGCTCTCGGAGAACTTAAGCGTCTTTGGGAAGAAGGACGCTTCTGCCGTCGGCTATACAGAGTCCGGAGTGAACGTGAGGCCGTACGCAATTGCAAAGTTCAACTTCGTGGCACAGTTTGATTCTGAGCTGGGTCTCAATGAGGGAGACATGGTTTACCTAAACAGATACGTTGACGACGAATGGTTAGAGGGACAGGTGAGATTCATCCTGCGTATCATGACATAATGCGCTCTACTTTCCGTGTATTGGGCAATAGGTTGATAACCAGAAAGGCATGTTTCCTATCAACTACGTGAATATAGTCGTTGATTGCGCCAACAACAAGCTCAATGGTGAGGTCCATATCGACAACAAGGTCGTCAACGACACGGACGTCGCGGTCTCTTCAGAGGCTAAAGACAGAGACGACCGATTAAAGCCGGACACCTTTCACAAAGTGTTATATACCTTCAGCGCTCAGGTATAATCTTTATCGATCGTGTAGTGATAAATAATAGGTCTCCCCTTGGCAGATGGCTGGCGATGTCACTGTGTCTGAAGACGAGGTAGTGAGAATAGCAGAGGAGGAAGATGGCAACGGATGGGTTCGGGTGGAGACGTCTACTGGTGAGAATGGTGTCATGCCCAGAGCTTACCTAGATGTCAGGGAAGAATTTGATGGGAGAGTTCAGTTTGACATCGACCGGCTACTCAACTATCGAAAAGAGAAGATAGAAGAGGAGGCGTCAAGGTCAGAGAGATGGATAAATAATTCCCAGCCTCGTCTGTGTTATCAGGTCACCTCATGAATAATAGCGGTTTTTCTCTGTCAGTTTTGAGAGGACTTAATACAGACGTGACACAATGATTATATCAAGTTGACATGCACCACTGGGGTCAACGATCAATAGCAGCTTTTAGAGCATCTTTGTGGAGGGAGGCAGAGCAGCCGCGACGGGCATCTTCCAAGCCTAAGTTTCCATGTTACAATTGCTGACACTTGGGATTGTTCCAAATGCTCTCCCAAAACAATTCTTTTATGCTTGTTTACAAATCAAATGAGCATTGAAGCCTGCAGTTTGTGTTCTGTCACAACCATCAACGTTATGGCTGAAATCTTCACAACTTAGCAATGTTAGTGTTGCTATCATTGACCATTGTCTAGCCGCGATGGAAGACTTTTTACCAAGTACCGTCCCAAAACCGACATTACTAATGTGATGACCTGATATGTTCATGAAGTTTACAGCCAAGTTTGGTGACACTGACGTATCCGTCTGTTCGTTGCACACGCTTTCTGGCCTGGGTCAGCTCACATTTGGCGGACACTCCTTCCTTGAAGGGTCCACAGTTAGAAGTTTACTGCAGGAGTTTCCTCAGGAGATACCCTCGACTGATGACAACTTATATTTATTCGCGGGATCCAAATGAGCACCAGGAGGTGGCTTAAAATAGCCTCAACCTCTGTCCCATGGCTGAGGATGTTTTTCTTGGCCTTTCTACTCGTCTAAGGATGCAGCTCAAGCATAGTGTAGGACTAAAAAGGCTGAGGCATCCTAGAAACAGAAAAGTATCAAACATGTGATTATCATGGGATTTTTTTAGTTTCCTCACTTGGAACAAATGTAGACGAAAAAGACCTCTATCGGCAATTTGGTTTTTTTTCTCACTTTTTATAGACAGGGAGTAAAAGGCCGCCCAAAATGTACTTACCGTTGCTAATCATACTGCTCCAAGAGGAGAAACTCAAAGAGAAGTTTTTTCGGGGCTCCTCTTTTGGCTGACACGATACCCGTTCTACCCGTACCTGTCCTCGGACTGGCTATCATACAAGGTTTCATCAAAACTGTGTGGCAAGAAGTGAGGACAGTAGACACACAGACAAGCACTCGGTTATACACGTGAAAGTTAAAAAACCTTTTTTTTTCTTAGACCATTCATTCCTCCCAAGAAAAATCCGGATGCCGACAGCCTCAAATTCTTCGACCCTCTTCGCAGTCCTGATGGAGATATGCAAAAAGCTGAGGAGGAGCTGGAGAAGCGAGCGAGAGAGCCGAAAGTGATCTCAAAGCCAGACAACTCCGTCGAAATCAGTCAAAAGCTGGTCACCAGACGTAGCGATGAAACTAGAAAACATGACTTTAAGAAGCCTCCCAGGGACCTGGAAACGCTCATCAGCAGCAATCTGTCAAAGCTAAGAACGTTGGACTCGGAGGATCAGAGCAAAAATGGCAACAAGAAGATCGAAATCTCCAGTCTTGTTTGGGACGAACTCCGGGGCAAGCAGAAAACTAGCAACCCGTTCAAGGAGCTGCAGGAGAAGGGGTCCGTCAAGACAGACGTTCTCAACAAGTACGACGAGAGCAACAACGGCTCTACTTCCAAGGTGGCCAACAAGTTGCCCGGCATTGATACGCCACCCAAAGTGTTATCGTCACCCAAGCTTCCGTCCAAGAAGTCCTCCCCTGCTCCTGCTCCGCCCAGACCGCCACAGCCGAAGAGAAAGGGCAACAAGGGCGTCTTGTTGCTCCCGTATAATAAGCCCAAAGCTCCTAAGCCTCCAAAACCGCCTCCTCCTAAATTAGAAACTGAAGAACTGTCAATAACCTGTAAGAGTGTCAATGAAAAAGAGCCTCTCTACTCCACGGTCAATAAGGAATCGAGCAAAATCAGCAACAAGGATACAGAGGCTGAATTAGACGGCGAGGATGATGAAGAAGAAAAGTCCTCTTTTTCCGACATTCTGCCCCCTTCGTTTCCAGCGCCTACGCTACCGCCCACGCGTCCACCACTAAGGCACTCGGAATCTTTGCCCGCCAAACCAAAGCCAGAAAAGGAAAAGCCTCCCTTCGAGATCACTGTTAAAGCTCAAGTCCATGAGTATGCTACCCCGGACGATGGAGTGGACGAGACATCTTCTAACTTGGAAGAAAAGGAACCCTTGTATGCTCCTACCATCCCGCTAAGGAGCTCTTCGATCATAGCACGAAGAGGCTTGGTAAGTCGAGGCGAGACGTTTCGCTCGGCTCTCTGCTCTGCAGAGCTGGGGCCTCCAGAGTTTCCGCCAGACAAGAAGAGCCCGTTGAGCCCGCCACCCTCACGGTCGCAGGATCCGGTGGAGTTGCCCCCCAAGGTGGGCAGTCTTCCTTGCAGGAGCGCCTCAGTTGCAGATTCCATCAAGTCCAGATCTGTCTTCTACGCTTCAGTGTAAGTTTACCTTTACCTGACGGTGCTGGCTAGTATGGTACTGCCGTATTTGTACCTCTTTTAGGGACAAGTGACATTCACAATTTGTGCACAGTATACGGTGTTGACTGCATGCTAAATTGATACCTTTCAGTGCTTCCGAGCGAGGGTACAGCCCAGCAATGTCGTCGTTGCACCACAGCTATGAGACTCTCAACATGTCGGAGGTGAACAGCAGCAGCAACAACAACGAAATTTATTCCCCAAGGCAACAACAGCGGAAGCCGAGCCGCCCGGCTCCACCAGTTCCAGTCAAAGAGCAGTTCGAACGGTCCAAGGAGATCCTATTCAACAGCAACAAGAACAACAGTGGCTGGAGAATCGTCCAGCTACATCATCAGTACTATCTCCACCACTACCAGACTCACCAACCATTTAGGCCCAGGGTGAGGAGTGCTGGCACACGGAGAAATCTGAGAACCAGGAAGATCCACTCGCTGAAGCGACAAATTCAAATTAAGGAGAAGATGCTGGAGGTAAGAACTACAACAGTATACGTACGTGTTACTAATATTATATTGCACCGTTAAATTGTACCTTGTTGCTAACCATACGATTGTCATTTTCGTCTTTCCCTGCCCCACTCTCTGGATACTCCCTGAGAACTAAAAGTAAGTATTAACTCTTCTTGGTTGAGGTGACGTAACCGGTTTCTTTGCCCGTGCATATTTGATGTCGTAGTCATCTTTGGCAGGCTTCATGCACTGACTGTACGACTGTTCTGTAGGTGTACCTATTCATTCTTCTCCTCCGACAGTGAATGTAGCGAGCACATAACAGCTCGCGCACACTCAAGTTCTTAGCAGTTGATGAATTGCTAATTGCGGGAAACTTTGCAGTTGTCCATACGTCTGACGCATTTTGCAGGACTTGATCCAACCCCAGGAACAACTCCTTCGTGAGTTGGACATGTATCAGGAGATCGCTGTAGCCAAGGGGGAGGCATACGACAGGCTGAACCAGAAGATGGATCGCTGTCAGGAGAGCATCGAAACGCTATCCGACGAGATTCAAAGGCTACAAGGTGAGCGAGCCAGAAAGTGACAAGTTGTGTATAGCTATAACGCGTGAGTCTGTAGTGCGGAATATGCGGGCGCAATCAGCTACGAAGTGAGAGATAAGGGCCTGAAAGTGGGCTGTCAGTACCGTTCTGACTCAAATTTACGCAGTCATCGCTATCAGAAAACTATATCCATTGACTCAGTGCCGTAAAGTTGGACGAAACGAGAGTTTGAACAAGTTTGACTAATACTTCAATAGAGCCGAGAGTTTCAAGTACAACTGCAAGCTCTCCCGATGCTACAGAAGCGCGAAAAGTCTGATTGACCCAAAGCAAGTGTGGTGTCTTGAGTGTGTGTCCGGAAAGAAACAATGGTTTTGCATCGCAGAAGGAGACCAAACGTCTCTTCAAGACGTTCTTCAGCTACAAAGAGATTTCTAGCAGTGCCCTCCTCCTCCCCAGGTAGCTTAGTATTTGCCGACACTTTGTCGGCTTTTGCGTGATGAGTTTGGATTGCTATAATGAATGGATGCATATTGACTTATTTGCATATTTACTCCAGAATAAAGGTTTTTAGTATTAGTAGCAGTAAGGTTTAAAGTAGCATTTTCAGTTATTGAACATTCAAGCTGTTTTCAGCCTGCCTCGCTGACGAGGAGCTCAAGCTCGAGGAGGATAGTTTGGAGGAGTCTCGACGGCGAGCAGAGGAAGAAAGTCTCAGGCGGCAGCTGGAGGTGCAACGGAGAGAGGAAGAGAAGCGAAGGAGAGAAGAAAAGATGTAAGGAGCTTGTGTATTATGACTGTGCATCATAATTATGAATTATGATCGTCTTGGATGTACAAACAAACTCGCTTTTACAGCAAAAAGAACAAAGAGCACCGATCCCATGTGATTGGTGAGCTTCTGCAGACCGAGTCAGAGTTCCGTCGTGGTTTGCAAATGGCTTGGCAAGCTTTCGGGCTGGACACTCCAGAAATGCTCCAGCAGAGGTCCGTCGACGTAGAAACGCTCTTCGGCAACATGGCTGAGGTCATTGACATCTCTGAAAAGTTCCTGGAGACCTTGCAGGTACGTGTGCGCGGTACACTAATGATTTTTCATTTATCTTTAATTTCCTACCGACTCCATGCAGCAAGAGGTGAAATCTCGTGAGTGTCCGGCCGAGCAACGCGTGGGTCGTTGCTTTCTGGCGCACGCGGACTCCATGAAGCGCATCTACACTGACTACTGCGTCAATCACGACAAGGCGGAGCAGCTGCTGGAAAAGTACGACAGCGTGCCTGAGGTCCAGAAGCTGCTGCAGCGCGGTGTGGAAACGCTTCAAGGCCAGGTTGCGTGCTTCAACATGGGGTCAATCTTAATCAAACCTGTCCAAAGGATTCTGAAGTACCCTCTTATGCTGAACGAGCTCATAAAGGTAAGTGAGCCATGCTTGCAAGACTTTTCATACGTTAGACAAATTTGGTTTTCTTATTCCCTCAGTGCACTGAAGACGACCACGCTGACAAGCAGGACCTACTGAAAGCAGTCAACATGATGGCCGACGTCGCTACATTCATCAACGAGTCGAAGAGAAGAAAAGATATAGGTAAGAACCACCATAAAATTGATGAAAATGATGAAACGTGCATAGCAAGCTTATTCGTTATAGTGGTCAAATATAAAAGCGTGGAGGATCAGACCCTATCCAGAAAGATATCGAAATTCACCCTTCACTCCATCGGCAAGAAATCCTCCAGATTCAGTCAGAAGTTTCTCAGCACTATCGGAATCGATCCAATGGTGAGGGAGGGCGATATGTACAGAATTGTAGCGACATTTAGTGAACATGTCTGGTCTCAACTTCCAGACCCGTGACTACGATTTCGACGAGTTGGACAGGCGCTTCTCTCATATCTGCCACGCCGTCCAGGTCTTCTGCGTGGACGCCCAGAGATTTCGGGAGAATCTGCATGATGTAAGATCATTCGGTACTTTCGATATCTTTGGAGGTAAATTTTCATCATTGGCTAAATGCCATGTTCCAGGTTGCCATATCCCAATTTAATGTGGCCGAGAACGTGGCCGACTTGTACAAGGAGCGAGTGCACACCCGAGAGGTCGAGAGGTTCAGGAACGCGCACAGAAACATATTGTCCACCTATTGGAACCAATACGTGAGAGTGGCTTGTACGTGTGCTATGTCTCGATGATAAAGTCTATGTTTTGTCGCATTTTCAGAATGTCATGCTTGAATCTCGTGTGACTAAACCACTGCAGCAGTTGCTTGAGACGTTTCAAGGACCGATTAGACTGATCCAGAAGAGGCAGGACAAGCATTTGGATTACTCTGCCAGCATGCAAAAGTCGGAACGAAACAGGGATCCCACGAAGGCAAAACAGTTCCGGGAGGAGATGGAGGAGTGCCGGACAACCTATGAGGCACTGAACAGCCAACTTGTGGAAGAATTGCCCAAACTTCTGGATTGTTCTTTGTCTATCTACGGCAAATGCGTCACAGAGTTCATCCTCCTGAGGAAGCTATTCGTAGGCAGGGTCACTAGGGAGCTGTTGTCGCTTATGGATGTAAGTAATCTCTGGTCCTGGAATTAGCTGGGCTCTTATAAGAATTATTCCTGTGTCTACATGACTAACAGGGAATTTTTTCCTTGATTGCTTCCTTGGGAGACCAGATTTACAAACGGCGGGTATGGCGCATGTTTCTCACATACTACTCGTAGTTTTAGTAGTGCATCCTGTGCATATTCTGATTGTAGAGTGTCCGTGTGTGCTGCAGAAGCGTAAAGGGCTTTGTTATTGATTTAGCTTCTCATCTTAGCAAAATCTTTCAGTTACCGCTGCTGGCCAGCACAAGTGGTGACATCTTGGAGGTGTTCCTGGTGAAGCACTCCTTGGTCTGCAACCAGTTGGGCAGGTTTTCCTTCTCATCAAAGACTTTCAAGCCAGAAGATAGGAGGAAGCACAGTCACGCCGCTGGAGCTGCCGCGGCGGCGGGTGGAGGTCAGAGCATTGGACAAGTCAGCGCGGTAAATGAATCGCTTCACCAATCTGGTCAAATCAGGCATAGAGAGGTTTATTTTTTTTCTTTTTCCTAGCAACCGCAGTCTTCTGGACTTCGCACGTTCTTACGTGGCAAATACGCTGCTGTCAAGTTGTATCAGGCCCGAGAGTTACACGAGCCCTCCGGCCAGCCCCTGGATATCGGGATAAACCCTGGGGATCTGGTGGGGGTTATTCAGAAGAAGGATCCCGCGGGCTGCCCTGACCGATGGTTCGTCGACAATGGCGTTACGCAGGGATTCGTGCCTTCCAGAGTCCTGGCACCTATTGGAGAGAACGAAGCCGCGGCCGCAGCTGAAAAATCCAGGATCGATTCTGCTGCAGAAACCCCCCAGAAACAGGTTGTGCACGCTTATGACGACGTCGCAGATGATGAGGTCGATGAAGCAGATGTGAGAAACGATCTAGATGATAACAGTCAGGGAACTGTCAGAAGGAGACCGACGAGAAAAGCCCCTCCAGTAGTTTCTGCTACCTCCGCTCCAGCCGAGACAATCAACGATGACGGCAAACCTCGACCTGGAGTACAGCAGACAGGAGAGGAAGAGTTGGACAGAATTGAAGTTGTGCAGGAGGAGGAGAATGACACTGCCTGTACAGAAGCCAATGGAACTTCAAATATAAAGGCTGATGATGATCCCGAACCTGTGATGAGGGAGAGAAGAGTCAGTCATGGATATGAAGAGATCGCTGCAGCTTCAGAGGGAAATTCTGAGGTGAGCATGCAGAACATGTGAACGTACAGTAGTGACAGGTAGACGTTTAATAACACCCTTGATTTTTAGCCCTCGCAAGATCTCAGCCCGATATACGAGGAGATTCATGGCGGCTCTCGCTCCACCGTTTCATCCAGTAGTTGTGCTACTTCGTCGTCCTCGTCTCATTCTTCCACACACGGGAGCGGCAAAGTGGGCGCAAAGGGAAAGTTCCACTACTCTCTCTACGCCTTCACTGCCACTGACTCCACTATGCTTTCTGTAGCCAGAGGACAGGTCGTCAGGGTCATTCAGGTAAATCAACAGGGTGGTTGGTTGTACCCAAGTTAGAAAACTGCCCACTACCTTAGGTCACGGTCGGGGAGTGGTGGTACGTCGAAGACCGTCACGGCAACCGCGGTTATGTTCCGCACACCTACCTCAGGGCGTACCCGGTCCAGGGAGCCATTGCTACCGTCGAGGAGGAGAACAAGCTCTGCGAGTACAAGGAAAACCAAGCACAAGAAGAAGAAAAGGAGGTTGTGAACGACAATGAGCGAGATATAATTACGAACAATGATGCCCTGGAAGAGGACAAAGAACAGGACGAGGTGGATACCACGTAGGAAGAATCAAAATAGACGATTGCGGTGATCATTTCGTTTGCTGAGTAATGGAGTGCTGGAAAATCTTATTTGCTTGTCAGGTTGGTGCCATTGAGAAGTTCTGAAAGAGGTACGAGTTTCTTGTCAGGTCGGTGCCATTAAGAAGTTGTGTAATACGTACAAGATTTTTTTTTACCCACAAGCTTTTGTACTGATCACCTTTCAGGCTTATATAGCTCTAAAACGAGATATTGATAGTCCTAGAATGAAACAGTTGACAGTACTGACTTTTAACTAACCAATTTCAAGTATTAATTTTTAAGAAAGTACTGAAAGGAGTTGAAGTGAATCTCTGTTTTTACCTTAAGTCATTGCAGATTAACCTTAATGCCTCTACATGGTGAAGGAGAAGTGAGAAAATGTGTCAAAATTCAGCCTCAGATGCTGTTTTCCAAAATGTTTGAAATATCACAGAAATGTTACACGGTTTTTGCAGGAACATTGGGCTTGGGACACTTTAAGATAGGGCAATAGGCACAAAAGTTATCAGGGTAGCTCGGCAGAAAGATATTTTACATCTTGGTAAGTACACAAAAAGTGCAATGAATCAGGGAATCCTTTGGGGACAAGCATTTATTTCGTGGTCATAATACTGGCGTAGATAATAAATCATAATAAGATGGTTACAAGAAGAATAGCATTCTTTCTAAATCTATGCCATGACTACCTACATCCTGGAGTGTACTGTAGCGTACGACTGTTATATTTGCGCTTTCCACCTTTACTTATTCCGCAAGTCTCTCACAACCTTAATACTGACCGATCTCTATACTTACAAGAGTTGTACTTTAGGAGAGCCGGTGGTTAACCCTTTTCCTGAATTCGTTTTGAAGAGACTTGCATCCTTCTAGTTCCTTCCGGTTAGCACACCTGTAACACGTAGAAATGTTGCTTACCCATTATGAAGTGTGTTTACATAAGTGATGTAAGCTTTTTCTCTCGGGAAAGTGATTTCTCCAGGACATGATCTGCACTCACGCTTCTAATAGTGCTTGTCCCCAGGGACCCTGTTGCAGGCCAATGTCCCTGCAAATCTCCTCTTCCACGCACTTCTCGTCCCAGTTGAGAGCTCGCCCAATCTCGAAGTATCTCTTCAAGCGGCTGTTGCCGCTGTCGTCGGGGAAATCCCTGCTGTTGACTTGAGTATTGCTGCTGCTGCTACCGCTTCCGACCCTCGCGAGCGTCACCGCCGACGATATCAGGGTCATTGCAGCCACCGCCATTCCTGCCAGCAGCAACGGGCTGGGGGAGCCGTTGCCCTGGCCGTCGACACCGTCAGACTTATTGTCGACCAAGGTGGTCCCAGCGGTGTCTGAGTCGTACTTCTCGCTAATGGTGTTTTGGTCCACGCTGCCGTCACCACTGCCACCGAAAAACTTCTCCTTGACTTTGATCACCGGGTCGAGCAGTTGCAGAGCCTTGTTCTGGGAAAAATAGGACGTCAGTACATTAGTATAAAGATGTTGTCCGCGCGTTTAAGTCCCGGCTCTTTGTATACCGACAGAATTGAGTAAGGCAAATCTAAAAAGGTCCCTTATTAGTCATGAATGATGTGGCCTGTCATTGGCAATCACGGGTAATATAAGATGCCCATGTACTACTTTCCTGGAAAGCTAAAGATCACCTACTCGATTTCCCCTAAGGATGTGAGGAGGGTGGAAACATGGAATGGAGGTCAAGTTTGCAGTGTAATTCAACGTACCTACTGTACAGTAGGTCAGATTTGTGATCACCTTGCTCCCCTTTAGGTTCTGGCTGTTGTTTCATTTTTGTAAGCTGTTTTCAGGTTCACCTTAATTAACATATATAAGCTAAGTGCTATAACATATTGCCTATACATACAAATACACGAGTACTGTCACAAACGACTACGTCACATGGGTCGCACAAAATAAGTATTCTCCTCTGCTATAGGCAGAATGTCCGCTTCAGCGCAGCAAACGATATTGCACACAGTGCTTATTACAAGTTTAGTGAATTTCAAGGAGAGATAGCTTAATAAGTAAGGTATTAGATACCTGTGGTGTTACTGCACAAAAGTGCTCTTAGTTGCACTTTTTAGCGAGTGCAGAATGTAGATTGAGGAATTGATTGTTGTCAATGCTTTGCACAATCAGTACTCTGCATCGGCGTCACCTCACCTTTCTCACTTCATGGTGCTAACTTCAGTAGCAGTCAAATGCACAAATCAGTAGAAGACACCCCCCCTCCCCAATGTGAAGAATGTTTCACGTACACGGTAATGAAGATTCCGTTGCATATGTACAATTGGAGGTTGATGTCCGATAAGTACAACTGTGCGATGATTGCAGGGGTTTTTTTAAAGGAAGGGAACTAATGAGCTGCATTGAACGGAAGTACTTCTTTCAGTACTTCTACTTACCGTACCTGCTAACAAACCTTACTTTACGAGTCACTTTCATTGGTGAACATAGCAAGTTAGCACTCCTCACAATCATACATTTACCTGCCATCCCTGCATGGTGGAAATCACACTGTTACCCACTCTCTCTAGGAAGGTGACATTTCTGGCGTATTGGTACTTTTGTTGCTGCTGCTCCTGAACCAGTGCTGCCTTTGGCACCGGCACGGGAATGCTAAAGGAGGGGCAGCCGGGACACATGGAGTAGGTGTGCTCTTTGATGACGAAATCATTCGAGCTCTGAGGAAATAATAACAGGATTACCAATAGGCAGAGGAAAGAAGGGACACTTTTGTACTTGTTGCTGAAGTTGCCCGCCGATTCCTTGTTGGGTGTAGTCCGCCACCTGTGACACGAGACTGGTGTGGGTGTCGGCGGGCTCGTACACGTAAGGAGAGCGGTCTGAATGCAGATCGTCGGGCTCTTCCTCCACTATGTAGTACACTGGGCGACCGGAGTCGGTAGCACCCGCGTGGTATTTGTAGTCACGGGGAGAGTCGATCACGTCAAATCCCTTGGCCTCCCTGGCCCGCTGACCGGGCTCCTTCTTGGGTCGGTTCGGAACAAACACGTTGTTGATGACGCGTCCGTTGCGCCAAGTGACTCGGTCGGACTCGTCGTCGGGTACGCGAATGCCCTCAATGACTGTGGCTCCGTCTTCGTCAGTCCATGTGCGACCGCGACGGTGCGAGCCGCGGTCACCGTTCGTCAGGCTGTCATCGCTGACGTGTAGTTGCGTGGTAATCGTGAGTGGCGGCGGTATTAACGAAGAAAAGTGGCCAGACTTTTTCTGTCTGCTCAGCATGAAGTCATCCTTGGTGATGAGCTGAGAGCGCAACTTTGCGATGCTCTCTTGGTCCGACGGGAAGGAGTACGTCAAGGACACCAGCGTGGCGGCCGCCGCCAGCCAGAGGAAGGGACCAGGGTGTCCCATGATCTCTGAAACAACAACGGCATACAGGAAACTAACTTATACTGTATATTATATACCTTACGTGTATGCAAGTCAAATGCTTTATCTCCCCGGTCTTTTACTGTTCTTTCCTTTGTAAAATCACACCTCACCAGTCGGACATCGACTCACAAAAGAGCTTCTTTCTCATTACCGCACCATTGCCTCATCTTGGTTCTCTTTCAATGGCTCGTTGTGAAATACCGAATGTGTCGTTTCGCCCTTTTTCCTTTCCACCTTCAATCACATATGTACGAGTCAATTTACTATTCTGCGAATCACATTTTCTTCTCCGACTTCTTGGACGAGGAGTAATCAATCACCTGGTGCAGCCACTGCCTTTTCTGCCGAGAAGGCGCCAGATATAGTACTAGCACACAAAAACGTGGATCCTGTACCAACTTTCACCACGGCAGCCGCAGCGGCCGGAGTTCTACGCAAAGTGTACCAACCCCTGAGGTCCAAGGACACTCACAGGCAGCGGCATCCTGCTGAGTGGGGATGCATCCGGTTCAATAGGATGAAGAAGAGAAAAGGCGAAATGTTCTTACCCGAATCCCAGCAGTCGAAGAAGACCTTGTTGCACAGGCTTCGTCAATCTCCAATTGGACTCCTTCGACCTGCAGCTACTCTTCTGCTTGTGGCAGGACCGAGAGTTTGGAGTGGAGATAAGCGAGGGCAGAGGCCAATTGCAAAGTGCTGCGAACACTTGTAGAATACGCAAGTTAGCGGCGCGCGAACAGCCAGAAAGAGAGAGAGATGTGCTTCAAGCAAGGATAACCTCAACTTTCTTCTTCCTGTTTGCCTGCCAGTCTCTCTCTTTCTCTCTCTCTGCACTGTATTTTATGAAGAGACATGAGCGCGCGCGCTGGTGCATAAACGCGCGCATTTCACACTTGCACGTACGCGGCTTCCACGGCCCTGATGAACGTACGTAACGTAGCTAAAGGCTGAGAGATGAAATATCAGTGTGCTTCACACGTCTTAAGGGTTCAAGTGTAATAAGCCATTGGCCAATTTGTAAGGCGCATCACTGTCTGTGATCTGCCTTACGAAGAAGTTTCTCTTCAACCAACGCCACGACGTGCTCTGCGTACATCCGCAGCAGTCCTGGTAGCGTGCTCTACTGCACCCCCGTCAAGCGTACGCACACAGTCGACATACTTGTACAGTACTGCGCGTGCGTCAGTGCCAGTGCACTTGGCCAACCTCGTTCGCGTTTGTACACTTTCTCCGGGTGTATTATGCAGGCTTGTCGTCCCAAACAATGGTCGCACTTTTTTGTGCACAGTCTTGTGCTGGTGCACGAAAGTTCGCTGACGCACACTGACGCATGCGCGGAAGTCACTCTTACCGCTTTAAAAGTTAAATGTGCATGCACACATTTGTTTGAGATGCGAACAACGAGGCCGAGTTGTCTAGACAGCCTTTGATGATAGAAAACAAAGGAGTTTCACGCTGCTTTGCCAATGCACAGTTGTAACAGAATTTACAGCGCATTGGCGTGTCGTGTTTGAGTTAAAGAATAATGCAAATTTTACGTGTCAAGCGCCGTTACATTCACTTTCAACAATAGAATGAGTTCCGTCACGATAAAAATCCGACCTCGAAGTTCTTTCTGTCTTTTTGTTCTGTGCAGGTTTTGCGGAAAAGAATATAATTTGCTCTGCTAATGACGACCGTGGATCTTTTCATTAAGGAAATTTCGCCAGCAACAGCGGCCAAAGCACCCCGAGACCTTGGCCCCAAAAGACATTTGCGTGTGAAAATCAGTTCACCGTGCCTGATGATGACTAAAGAGCAGAGGAACAACTCTCATAACGCCGGAAAAACGGGACCATCAATCTCCGGCCAAGGCTACTCGAATGTGCATGCGTCGCCACATTCAAGTACTGATGTTGAGGGATTCAGGTTGAACTGGCGCTTTTTGTCACTATTAGACTGTTTCTGTTCGCTGCACTCACGATAGTGAAGGCGCTCAGTGCGGACGGGTGGTTCATCGGCACGCACACTGTGTACGCACAGCAAGTCCAGTGCATAGCAAAAAAGCAGACTTGTTCATTTACAGTACATGTTAATGTCTAACGGAAAAGTAAACTTTCAATTTGGACAGAGTTAATGTGACCTCTGCTTCGCCATTACCGTTTGGGTGACTACAGCACACACAATCTCCTCAGATAAGGCTTTCCACTCTGACTAGACGGTGCACTCCAGGGCGATCACGTTGGCGTGACGAGTTTTGTTGACCTCTGACCCCAAGACCTCCCCAATTGAAATGCCAAGCGTGGGACATCGGAAGCAGAGATAGCTGTAGGATCGGACTTGCTGTACTGACATGTGTGCATCATTCTTTTGCCGCAATGGTCAGCAACAATGGCGGGTACTTCTTCTTTGTGGCTCATGTTGTACAGTCCATACCGTCCTATGCAGAATTTGCTTGATTTCAACTATTGCTAGTTGTTGGCACAAAGATTTCCAGGTTGCGTATCTGTTATAGCTCACGCTGCATACAGAATAGAAATGTATATTACCTAACTGATTAGGATGATAATGGAGAGAAAGAAGGCCTTGAAGAGGGAGGTGATGACTGCCGGGAGGGGTGGGATGAAGAGGCGGACAGGTAGGACAGGGAGGCTGTGACAAAAGAGAGGTGGGAGTGGAACCAGAGGAGGGAGGAGGGTAGTGAGCAAATAAGGCTAAGAAGGGGTTGGAGCCCGGAGGACGTGCTTGTGGGGAGACATAAAAGTGAAGAAAGAAATGAAGGGCTTCATGCATTCGAGGCATGCAGTAAGTCTCACTGAGGAACTAACCGAGGCCGCGGTGTCCGCTATGTGTACATCGCAGACACTAAAAAAAGAAACAAAAAAGAATCGGCGATGATGGCCACCACAGAGGAGAGAAGTGCAATCGTCAGTAAAAATTTCCACTCAACAGTGCCGGTTGAGGACTAGGAAGTTGAAAGACTTTCAGGCACACTTCTTTAAAAAGTCACTTAACCGACTTTAGATATAGTTTTAAAAATTGTTCTAGAAGTAGAGATTTTCCATATTTTCCAGGCCACGAACCCTTGAAAGTAAAGAACACTATTCCAGCACGAATCCCACCCCACCCAACCTACGGAGCACATAGAAGGCTCTCATGAGGTACACTTCATAACAGCCTTTGAGAACCTATGAAAACTGCTTCTCGAACCCCAGGTTGGAACCCCCTGAACCGGAGACCGTCAGCTTTAAGGTGAAACTGATGGCAAGGCACAAGATCTTCTTGGGGTGTCTTACTTGACACACCTTCAAAATGAAGAGAGCGTCAATGTTCGGGAAAAGGAGGAAGAAAAGAGGAGACTTGACCATGCTTTGGGCCAAGACCGAGAGACATTCAGGGTGTCCATGGTTGTCCTCTGAACGAGTTGGAAGCCCGTGTAAGGCCTCTTGGCCACAGGAACAGTCCTGGCTTTCTCCAGTTCGGCTACGCTCTCGGTTGCTCCGGGTCCAAGCCGTTGAGAACATTTGCTTTAAAGGCAGCCAAGTTTCGTGCACGGTCATCAGTTCCACCGTACAGATAACAGCCTCTAGCTCTTATTTTTTTTAAAAAAAATACATCGACGATCAGTTCATTATGTATTTCAAAAATGTACCTAGACGTCACTTTTGCTACTCAATCCGCACCCGGTATACGTCCACTCACTAAGTTCACATCAACGTTTACACTATCGTCAGACGCAACGATATCGTATGCATGATCTGTGTGGAGTCGCTCGTGCAGTACAGCGCATCTTTGTCCAACGACGAGAGAGTTTTGAAGCATTAGCCGCTGGAATGTGATAATTACACGATTTCTTCAGCACCGTCCCGGAATCGCTTCTGAGTTGCACGTTCTGGTCAGACCCAATAGGTGCTCATATAAATGAAAGAGAATGCTAAAGATGTTTTGACACGTAAAATTGCTTTAGCTATCAGAAGGTGAATTAAAGCAACTATTTTGAGCGAGATGACATCATCTACTGACATCCAAGGATAGCCAGTTGTCCCTTAAGTACTCTAGCCCTCACGTTTTCGTCCTGCATCCCCAACGAGGCGACTGAAGCCGAAATCGTCCTTAGGGTTTCAGTTGACCCTGAGAGGAGTCGGGACGGCATCCACTATGAAGCGCAAAGTTGAATCTTCAAATTCTTGTTGGAATTCTTCCTCTTTGAAGCGCACCTAAAACACGTCATAAGGAAGATTTAGCATCTCAGTGCAAGTGAAAACAGTGCCTTGCGCTAAGTCCGAGTAAATTTACCCGACAATTTCTGCTGCTATCTTAAGGACACAACTTGTCTGGTTAGGTCCAACGGCTCCATTCCTGACGACGTTTTCTGACACTTTGGGCTCTGGTTTGAGCATCCAGGCACACAACAACGCATCATGTTGCAATGCTTTTAGGCATAAAGTGCTCCTAAGTTGATAAAGTTTACCCTCCATGACATAAAGTTAGCTTTCTTTTCTTTCGAGGTTTCCTCTTGCTTATTTTGTGCTTGTTCCGTATTTTGGCGCCGTATTGGCAGCTGATAATCAGCCGACCAGAAGGCAAGACAGGAAGTTTTCTTTGACATTGGCGGGGCTCGACCGGTCGTAGGTTTACCCCGACCCCACAGTCTCCGGCTCTAATTTTTTCGTCAAGATGCGTTCCAAGGCGGCAGCAGTTTATGACGACGACGACGACGACCAGGGAAATGACTCCTCGAAAGAGGTGGTGGAGAGCACTCCAGGAGAGGCCGAAGAGGACCCCGAGAGGAGACGAGATGGCGGTGCCGTCGTTGGCGACACGTCTTCCAGAATGAAGAGAGGCGACCGAAGAGTGATGCTTGCCGAGGAAGCCCTTCTGAGAGCCGACGCCGCGCCCGAGGTGGTCCCGCTGAGGCACCCGCGTTCCTCGCAACCCGCCAGTTTCCTGCTAGACAGGGAAGACCAAAACATTCGAGAGATCGTCGTCTTTCAAGAGGACAACAGGTAAAAGCTGCTCGCCTTGCTGAGTTCTGTTCTCGCGCTTTCTGTTCAATGCATATCTAACTTGATCCCATTCTAGGAGTTGGTTCGTGGACGACACGGTCTGCAGCGACGGGCGGATTTTTCTCGCCTCAAGCTTTGATCCCTTGTTCCTTCTGCTCCCTTACTTGCGTGCTGCCAACCGCCTCGCTCCTCTGGATCAAGTGGCTAAGGATCCAGATTTTCCCGCTCTTCGGCGAGTCGTGAACTCGACTGCCTTGACCAAGAACTTAGACAAGGTGGCCTCCCGCAAGGGTACTCCTGACCTCAACGTCTGGCAGTATGACGAAGAGAAGACACTGAGCTACCTCTCGGACAAAGCAAAGCGGGTCTCGGCGGCTCTGAAAGAAAAAAAGGAAAACATCAAAGGGGGAGAGGTTAGCGAAAGCTATGTCAAGAGCCTGCACGAGGTCAGGGACGAACGAGAGTACCTGCGATATGCCCATGGAATGCTTCTGGAGTATCTCGAGCCAGACTTGGGGGAGAGGTTGAAGGAGCGACTGGGAATTTCCAAGGAGGAAGAGACTAAGACGAACAAGACCAAAGCTTCCGACGAGGCAGGCGGCATAAAGAAAAAGTCCAAATATTTCGCACAGCAACCTGACGAAGACTACAGCAAGGACTTCAAGTTGCTGGTAGCAAGCAAGAAGGAAAGTCCCCAAGACGCGAAACAGAAAGCTCTCGCGAGATCTGCCTCAGGTACAAAGAATATCACATCATTTTTCAAGAAGAAATGATCTTTTTAAACCCGCGCAGCAAGCACACCATATTATAACTATGTATAACTGTAACCGGTTGCTCAAAGCAATCGAATGCACGATCTGTCGATCATTGTAAAGAAATGACTGATATGCTAAGTTCAAGTAACCTTATATATATTAAATACGCGTAATATACAGTATTTTAGTCACTAGTCCAAGCCAGCAGCATGCGACTTCTTATGCTTCAGAATGTCAATTGAGGTCAATCTATAGCTTTTCTGACACTGGTCACAATAAAAGTCTCGGGCCAGTGGGTTGGAGCTTTTGATTTCCGTGACTTGCTCTTTGGCCTTGACATCCTCTTCTTTGTCTAGACACTGGGAATAATGACACATCCGAGACAGCGGTCCAGTGTACATTGACTCATCACAGATTGGACACTTCCAGTTCACTAGCACTAGATCTAACTCGTCCACCTGACTCGCCACGCAGTTGTAGACAAGGTAATCACTGAGCATGACCCCTCCCTTTTTCTCATGTGGCCAGCTTTCAGCCGAAGAACTGAAGGGATTGTCGGTGACCTCTACGACATGTCCCTGACCTGGTCCCGTATACAATACTTTGATGTCGCCGGGAAGCAACCTTCTCAATGAGAACACAGCCTCGGAGTGCACGAAATCGACTAGGCCGGAAGATAACCTAGCCTCCATTACAGCCAGTTCACTCTTGTCGAGAGTTTCCTCCTCAATGACGTCTAGCGTCTCCGCCAGTCTAGCCCCGAGCAGCCTTTGCCAAAGAGAACGCAGCTTTCCGGCCTTCAGCAGCATGTTCTGGGCTTGCTCCGGGTCTGGAAATTTAAGCTCCAACCAAGAGTCAAACACGAGACGAGAGATTGCCGCGTTGGTGTCAATGGAGTGGGCGAAGAGAAGCAGCGTCTGCAGTGCGGGCATCCTCAGCGCATTCATGACATAGGGCTTGTTCGTCTCCAGAAGAGAAAGATAGACCAAAATCTGGTGCTTTGAGCTTGCTGGATATTTGGCCGGGAATCCGGGCACCTGCACAATGTCCGTGGAATCGAGCGCTAAATACTCTGGACTAGCGGCGAAAATGCAGTTGGGATGAAGCACGTTAAAGGGCTTGACCTTTGTATGAAAGAGGGCGTCAGCGCCGCCCTTAGCGTGATTGAACTCGTCAGCAACTGCCAGCTGCGGGTAGAGACCACTCGCCAAGATGAGCTTGAGCATGGTCAAATCCTTGTAAGAATAGGCTCTGGTGCCCTCAAGAAGGGTACGCACCTGGCGATCATTGTTCCTCATGCGGAACTCAATGTCTTTGAGGTCGACGCCGTTGTCATTTGCCTCTTCGGCTTCCAAGTCGTCCATACCGCGCATCTTTAAAATTTTCTTCTTTCTTGGTCCTTCCTTCTTTAAGTAGTCCTTTTTCATCTCTCTTAGTTGCTTCAGCTCTCCGTGTCTCGCCACCCTCTCGACGCTACTCATTTGGGACATGTCGGTGTCTTTACTAAGTAAGGACGCCTGCTCCAGCAACTCCTTGAACTGCGCCCTCAACTTTGTCATCTCGTAGAAGCGTTGCTCTTCGAGGCCGCGCTTTTTGCACCATTTACGGCTGTTCTCTCTCTCCTCCGTCTTCACCTGCAACCACTCGCGAAAGGCGTTCAGCAGCGTGATGGGGTCCCCGTGATCAGAATCCAGATTTCTCCTGGCCGCCACACAGTCCGAGTCCCGGTAGGCCTTATTTGTGAACGGACTCTGCACAGACAAGGCTGAGGCAAGAGATAAGACAGACTCAATTTGGTGAAAAAGTGTCCCCATGATTAGCATCTTGCCAATGCTAACGTCGACCGGAAGGCTTGCCAGCATTCGGCCAGTCACCGTCAGACTCTCGTCATCGTTGAGCGCGCCCTGCTCTTTTAAGACCAAAATGGAGTTCTCGATGCTTTCAACCGGCGGTGGCTCTATGAAAGGGAACTTGCGCGCATCTGGCAGACCCATGGAGAGCATTTGCAGAATAAGGTTATCCAGAGGGACCCTCTGGATCTCTGGAGTAGAGAAGGGTTCCAGAGCCTTATATTCGGCCTGTTCAAAAAGTCTGAAACACACACCGGGGCCGGTCCTCCCAGCTCGCCCCTTGCGTTGTTCCGCGCTGGCGCGACTGATCCAGAACTCCTTGAGTCGCTGCATCTTGCACACGGGGTCGTACTGCATTTCCTTGACTTTGCCGCTGTCTACGACAAACCTGACACCGTCGATGGTGATGGAGGTCTCGGCGATATTTGTCGACACGATGCACTTGCGGACACCCTCGGGTGGATAGTCAAACACTTTGTCCTGGTCAGCCAGGGATAGGGTGCTGTGCAACTGCAACACGATCCAGCGGTTGTTCGTCTCACCATACTCGTGGCAGGCTTCAGCCACAGTCGTTATCTCTTTGATACCACTCAGGAATATCAAGACGTCACCTCGTTCTTTCTCCGAATACTTCTGGTCGATGAGCTGGAGGATTCTGACATACGGTGCAGGGTTGAGCTTATCTGACGAGGAACTTTTCTCAACACAGGGCACGGGGAAATAATTGAGCTTGATGGGGTAGAGCCTGCCTGGCACCTGTATGACTGGCGCCTCACCATCAAAGTAGTCTTGGAAGAGCTTTATGTTGATGGTGGCAGACATGAGCACTACCTTAAGGTCGGGCCTCTGTTGCACTAGACACTTGACAATGCCCAGGAGAAAGTCACCGTGAAGGTGTCGCTCGTGGACCTCATCCAGAACTATTACACTGTATGCACTCAAGCTGGCATCGGTGGCTACTTGTCTGAGCAACAAACCCTCCGTGAGGAAAAGCACTCGCGTGCGGTCCGTTCGCTTCCTCTCGAAGCGGATCTGGTAACCTATCTCTGAGCCGTACTCGTTCAGAGTCTCGTAACCCACTCGCTTGGCCAGTGAGATGCAGGCGATACGTCTGGGCTGCGTACAAGCCACATTCTCATAACCTGCGGCGAGCAAATACTGAGGTACTTGGGTGGACTTGCCACAACCGGTGTCTCCTGCCACAATCACAACCTGGCTCTCTGTCAACTTAGCTATGATTTCGCCCCTGTACTCAGCTATAGGAAGGTCAGCCTGGCCTTGTCTCAGCTTCTTCAGCTTGCGGAATTTCTCTCGCTGCAAGAAGTCGACGTATACGCCCAGGACGTGTTGGAACTCCCTCGCCATGTCCTCGGTGAGAAAACCTTCTCGATCGTCGGGGTCCTGGAGAGGGAGTCGGTTGATTAAATCTCTGGAATCTGACGGCAGAAGCCGAAAACTCTGGGTGCTCTCCTTCCTGTAGACAGAGGAGATCCCCAGCAGATGGCCGCTGCTCCTCACATCCGACGGGAAGAGGGTCTTCTGGTCCTTCTTGCTCTTCTTAGCCGCCTCGACTGCGCGATACTTGGCATAAAACTTCCAGAAGTCTCTATACTCTTCCGACCCGTATCGAATCAGGTCGGCCTCGCGGAAGAAGATCCTTGCCAGTTTTGACCGGTAGAAGTCGAAATCGGTCGTCCTCCGTCGTCGGGCATTTCTCTCGCTCCTGGAGGAAGAAGATGAGCTTCGCCTTCTCCTTTTTCTTCTGTGCCTGTCGTCGTAGTCATCGTCGCTGCCGGACATCTTCGCTGCGACGACGGAGTCGTACCTGAACTTGAACTCGCAATCCTCGGAGGAGGATGTTTGTTGTCTCAGAAAACTTTTGTTTACAGTGTACAATACGTCTCAAAGTTGCCAGGTCTTCGAAGCCTCTGGATCCAGATCACAGAAGACATTCAGTCACATTCTAAGAGACCACAGGTAATAAATGTAAGCTTCAAATACTATAAATGGAGCAGACAATTAAGCCAGTTCATCTCACTCGTCTCTTTGTCCTGTAGCAGGCTAATTTGTCTTAATGCTTATCCCCATAGGTGAGCAATGACTTCTAAGTGGCACTCTCTTAATGATACTAGCATAGTTCGTATGTAATTGGTGCATTTAGCTACTTACTTTCGTGGTCACAGCCGCGTCGTTGACGCTCTTTCATAATATAGCCACTGTAATGACTCCATAGCGTTTGTCCGTCAAATAGTCATTTTTAGACCTAAATTTATCACTTCTCATCTTTCTTTTGATTCGTGTAACTCTGACCGGACCCATTCGACTTCTGCCAAATTTTCAAAAATCTGGTCGCGAAGGATCTGAACTAGCAACTCCGTGTGGTCTGAATTGACGAGCAGTTGGGAACCCTGCCAAACATGGACCCTTGGCCAACTTGTGATGTCGCTAGATTGGGCGAAAAAGTGCTCTAGGTGACTTTTTTTTCTTTAGGAACCTAACATCATCGCCACGAGAAATCCTATAAGTTGTTGTTAAACTAATAACTTTTTGTTCATTGCATTGTAAAATGCTTGAGAGTACGACCTCTAATGCTGCCAATTCTGCGTCCTTCTTTCTTGCATCTATTCGTGGCCACTTTACGTAAGTTAAACTGGTCACGTCAGCTGTCTCTGTCTTGGACTTCACCTTCCTCTACGTGCGGAAAGGTTTGGACCTCGAGCACTTCTTCAACATGACGTTCTGGAGACAGGCGGGAATCAAGTAAGTTGAGACTCACTTCATAAGGTAAAGTTTTTAGTACCAACGAAGCGATTTTTTTCTCTCTTAGCTATGTCCAATACTCCAACATCGCGGCCAGAGTGGTCCGGCAAGCCCTGAAGCAGGACCTTCAGGCGGACGCTGCCAAAAGGGAGGCCGCTTCCATCAAATTCAAAAAGTGGATCGGAGGAAAGCCAGAGGGTAAGAAAGGATTATGCTTCGTCACTGTTCGTATAAGCATCTATTGCTTGAACGACTCCTTAGGTCAAGTGAATTAAGTACATGATAGCGGGTCGGGGCACTCGATGGGAGGGTAAGCGCTGTTTGACTCCTGTAGCTTTTTCTCTACCATTAACGAAACTTTGAGGCTACTTAATGGAACTGAATGCTTCAGCGTGCTCACAAAGTGAACCCATAACGAGAATGTCTGCACCACGTTGCGCCTCCTCCGTTAACTTGACTGTTGTCCCTTCCAGGTTACAAGCAACCCGGCACGTAACGAGGCAAAAGAGCATCCATGCCTGTAGTCACCTCTAAGTATAGGATAATGCAAAAATAAAAGTGATCTTAAGCATAAAGTCATAACTTTATTGTTGATCATTCAGCTGCTTCTTCCTCTTTTTCTGCTTAAGGATAGATTTTTGCCCGTCCGCCACTTTCTCAAGAGGTCTCTTTTTACCCTGTTCTCCTGCTCCGTCATCTTCTGGCTCTGCGGGATCGACCGAGAAGCCCTGAATCTTGGGCTCCACCAGCTTTACCATCAACTTTTCATGTTGCACGTTTGTCTGATCAAGTGTAAGTTGAACTGTGACTTGCTGAAAGAGGCTGAGCTTCGAACCATCCGAGGCGGTCTGACTCGGTTCGTCCTCGTCAAATTTGAAGCGACAAGTGGAGGTGTCGTCATCGTTACGAAGGTACAAAGTGCCTTCCAAACCGTACTTAGGGATCAAAACCTAGAAAGCAACATATCTATTAAGTACTCACGAACTTCAGCAATAGCTGATCTGACTGACCTGGATGGCGTTTTGTCGTACGAAAAGTATGTATCCTGTCTCGTCCTTCCGCTTAGTCCTAAAGAAGATGTGCGTGTGGAGGTTTACGGAGGCCCTGCTCGCGTACTGCGCCATGCGATGACGATAGTTGATATTGTTGGCGATGTTTTGAGTCACCTTCTTGTCCAGCAAGTCAGGGTAAGTGGCGTCTGCGCCTATCGACACGGCCAGCAATCGGTGTACGATTACGTCGGCGTACCTGACATAATCTTTGAATGAAAATCCGCAGGTAAAGATTTAAGTTTTTGAACCAGTACCTTCGGATAGGCGACGTGAAGTGAGTGTAAATTGGACAGGCGAGGCCATAATGCATAAACAATGTCTTTTCAATGGTCCCAGAGGCAAAGTAGATCGCCTGCATCATGCACCTACATAGGACGGAGCCAAGAGATATCAACCCATATATAAGGGACAAAAAAAGACTCAAGGCAGTCGTCACCTGGTAGCGATCATCCTTAACATGGTGTTCAAATAACCGTTTTTCTTGTCAACGGCGGCATTCAGCGAGTCAGCCAGATCTTTGCCAGTGTCCACATTGATCTCGAATCCCTGTTGTCTGATTGAAGAAAGAAAGACATTTACAGCAATAGCGCTCTCTGTTACTATTCAAGTGTGCCCAACTCACCTTCCAGCCTTGACAAGTGGATCAAAGTTGGATGGTGGCGGCGCCGGATGTCTTCTGAGCATGGCACAGTCGGGAAAGTCTGCAAAGATCCGCTCAGCAGCCGAAATATTGGCTGCTAACATGAATTCTTCCACCATAGAGTTGGTTTCTCGCATCTCCTTGGCCTTCCCAACAGAATAAGTTCATCCTTAAGACTTTCAAGACTCAATAATCCATATGCCACGCACTCACCTGGACGTCGATGGGGTCGGCGGTTTCGCTATCGACATCAAATCTGATCTCTGACGAAGCAAGAACCAAGGCGCCATTGTCCATGCGCCTTCGCTTTAGCGTTTTGGATAACTTTAGAAGGATCCTTAAACTCTTGGCTAAGACATCGTTGTCAGATGGGTCATCGATCTTGTTCTGCGCCTGCTCATACGTCATGGCAGACCGAGAGCGAATGATGCTCTTGTGAAACCTGTACAACCAGAAGCAATGAAATTATGAGTTACCAAAGGAGACAAGCTGAAAACGTAGGTTACTTCGTTGACAAAATCTCCGCGTCTCTGTTCATGACCCAGATGCAGGAAAACGCCAGTCTGTCCTCGCCACCTCTGAGTGAGCAGAGGTTTGAAGAGAGCAGTTCAGGCACCATGTCGATCCTCCTATCGGTAAGGTATACAGTGGTGCTTCTCCTTGCCGCTTCAGCGTCCAATGCAGTCCCCGGACGCACAAAATGAGACACGTCAGCAATGTGCACGCCAACCTCAAGCAAATCGCCATCAAGTTCGCGGCAGTGAAGGGCATCGTCAATGTCTGTGCAACCTGGCGGATCCACCTGGAGGCAAAGCAAAGAAGTCAATTTAATTCGAGAACCAAAAATGCATCCGTCACATGAGTGATCCGCTGAGAGATCTGTTCTCTGCCTAGAATTTCCATCCAAGTATGTATTATGATATTCTTTGGGCATCTTCAAGCTCACCGAACATACGTCCACGTGCCTAAGGTCCACCCTTTTGGCCTCTTCCTCCTCACTGATCTTCCAGGGTAGGTTCTTTGGCAGGCAGTTCAGCACGGCCTGAGAGAAGGAAGAGTGCGGTATGTCGTGTTCGAGAAGAAGAACCTCGTTCTCCGTCGCTTTGTCGCCTATTGGGCCAAGGGTCCTAACGAAGTGTCCTAGAGGGTAGCGGGAGTGTCTGGGCCAACTGTCCACCGCTACAATGATCCGCTGGCCCAATAGAACAGCCGATTGGCGCGTCTCAATCCGTATCTTGGGGATCTTCTTTTCGGCGGGGACGAATATGTGCCTAGGAAAGTGGAAGATTAGCAACGTACAGATTCCTTAGCTTGGTAGGAGTTTTACCTAGTAGCCCCCTTAATGGGATTAGGCTGGAGGATACCACAGTACTGTCTCCACTTCCGTTTAACTACTCCCACCACTTTAGCTGTTGGTTGTAACTCTTCCTTGTTTTTCTTTTTTCTTAACTTTGCTTCTTCTTTCTCTAATGAGTCCTCCCTGTCCTCCGTAACGTCGTCTTCCAGTAACAAGTCCGCCGGCGCAGCCCACTCGCTTTCATCTAAGACCTCAAAGGACACAGAATCACCGTCCACGGCCCTATTCATGTGCGCCAGTCCGCGCACCAACGCCGGTCGATCCAGCGTCTCGGACACGACTGTTCCCTCCAGATAATTGTTGCGACTAATGTAAAATACGCCTACTTTCAGTCTCCCAGCCTTGACGCCTCGATTGATCTCAGAGGGCGAAAGGTGGGCTTCGAAGAGGTCTTTATCCTTCCTGTATCCTTGTTGCTCTGAGTTCTTGTTCGTCTTCAAGGAGAGTTTGTCCGCCAGCATAGGATAATCCGTCATGGCTTTTACGTACTGCGCGATGGTGGCGACTGGAATGCCCTCCGCCTTGGCTTTGGAGCGGTTCTCGGCGTCGTCGGTGAGGAGGACCACATCGACGTCGCGCGAAGCAAAGTGGTCTCGACCGAACCACGCGGCAAAGCACCGTATGGCTCGGTCATTCCGGTCGTTGGCGCTCTCGCCAGGCAGCCGGCGCACATAAGTGCTTTGGTGATGCTCGTTCATAAACACCACGAATTTCTTCTCCTCGTCGGCAACAAGATCTTTGAGCCTCTTGTATACGGGTGTCGAGCGGTTCCTAACCTCTTCCAGCACGGTCTGTAGGAGGACGACGTTGACAAAGCCATTACCAGACTCCAGCACGTCTATCTGCTCCAGGACAACGTTGGTGTCGAGCACTAGGTAATGGGGTCTCCGAAAGAGGCCCGGACACCGACTCACAGGGTCTCGCGCAAGCAAATGACCGAGAGCAGGCCGGGGACATTCCTCGCAGAGTTCTGAAGCACAGGGGAGGTCATCCCTAAGGTAATGCTCTCTCACCACCTTGACGATCTTGCCGCGCCGAGTCTTCTTGAAGAAGATCTTCTGTGTCTGCATCTCCACAATCGAGATGAATCGAGCGACTTCGAAGACGGGGAACAGAATTGCACCCACGAGTTTTTGTTTTTGTTTTTGGTCTGCACCGAAATTGCACAGCGAAGGCGGGAAATTTAAACTTCACAACCTTGGCGAGACCTTTTGAACGACGAAAAGAACGAAAGAGGAATTCCAACCCGACAAAGTCCCCCAAAAGAAGCGTTTCTGCTTCAATAACAAGGCTAAGAAGCTCGGAATCCACATGGTGTCAACGGCAGGGCGCTCAGACTCTGATGAAAACGATTTCAAGTGTAACTGCAACGTATGCAGTGGTCTTGGAACTGATGCATACTCTGTATATTGGAACGGGATGTAGCTCGTCTATCAAATTCTATTTATTCTTACTTTTGACAGCATTAATCTCTTATTAAGCAGTTAACATGGGTTGAATAAACAATGATACGGGAGTCAGTTATTTCTTTTCGATGGGCACCATCCTGGGACCATCTGATTGAATTGCCGGCTTCTTGGGGGCGGTGATCATCAGAATACCGTCAGAGCTCAAATTGGAAGCCACTGTGGTGGCCTCACAGCCCTTCGGCAGCGTATACTTCCGGCTGAATTGCCTCGACACGAATTTGTTCTCGGACTTCTCCTCGTGCTTCGCCTCCACGTGAAGTAAGTTGCCAATGACGTTCACCTTGATCTCGTCAGGACGATATTCGTGAGTGTCCAGGCTGACCTCAAACTTGGCGTCATCGTCCTTAACCCTTAAATCCTGGTTTTGCTTCCGGTCAAAGTCAAAAAAGTCCGATGGGAAGATCTTCTCCGACTCATCCCGGCTGAGGAAGCGAGGCAGCATCCAGCGCCTCGGGAAGATCATGGGAGTCAATGGGCTGTCAAATGCATCCAAGGACTCCGAAGTCAACACTGCATCCTTCTTTGTCTCTGTTGAGAGTGCCTGGTGAGCGTCACCCATGTCCTGCCTCACCTTGGCCCAGAAGTCCTGTGACTCCTTGATCATGTCCTGGCGGATGCGGTCAAAATCCTCCCAAGCTGCCTGGAAGAACGGGTCTTGGAAGAAAAAGTCCCGGAGGGTGAGAGGCACTCGGTTGCTGACCGCCGTTTCGGCGATGCTCAAGGCCTTCGAGTTGTTTGTAGCCATCTTGAAATAAATGAGCAGTTATGTCTTCTTTTGCTCCTCTTCAGGTGCTTCTCCTTTCACTTCTATGACGTCTGCGGAGTTAAACCCTGGCTTTTATGCAGAAGAAGATTGTTTTTGAATCTTCTAGGCTTTTGGCACGTATTCAAAGTCCAGCTTCTGAGAGAAAGGACAGGAAAAATGAGCTTGCCTCTAGAATGTACGAGTATCTTCAGTTAAGTACGTGTGTGCATTTGCTGTTCATATGAGTATGATGCCACAGCTACAATTGCCTCCAGATGCTCTCGAAGAAAAGACCGGCACCTTGGAAACGTCCAGCACATTCTTCGCATTATGTAGGACTTGTCAGAACAGCGAATTCTCAGGGAGGTGCAGCTATGCTTGTGTCACAGCATAGGCCCCAAAATGTGTGGAATGACGTGACCAAGGTGATGTTTGGTGCATCAATGCAGCATCTCAGTACTCTCTCTACCGCACGTATAAATAAGGGATGACGTCACCTTACGAGGTTGAGATTCTCGTAAAGCTGTTAACTAAAGACGCTAGTCCGGAATCCTAGCTTGTAGTTATCGGGAGATTTCTGAACCGACTGCTAAGGTGGCAATGATACTTTTGCACTTGAGAGCGCTGCAAATTCATGAATAGAAGTCGTAACATCCGCTGAACGCACTCAGGGAATCCTAATTTGTTGCCGTGATTTGCACGTGCAACTAACTGCAAATGCGTGGGCAGAAAAGTTGCTTAATACTATCTGCTCTAATCCTTTAAGGAAGTCAGTTCTCCCTTCCCCCCGTCCCTCAGAAGTCAAGTCCCTCCTACGCGTGTAATAGGTAGATGTTTGAAAAATGCCTGCTGCCAGTTGAGTTATTGACTATTACCCGAGCACTCATCTTTCGCCGATGACTTACTTATTACGTCGATAGATGCAGCCGTAAGCGTAAGCTCATTTGTACTGTGCGTTTAGTACTGTACGTTTACTGATTCCTCATAACGTACAAAGAAAAATTGAAAAAGCGTTCTCGTGACACTGTTCGCGACCGCCCCAGCCGTTTTTTTTCCATTCCAGTTGTACGCCCACCTTTGGCTGCCCATGCGTGGCGTCTAGCAATGCTCTGTACGTAAGTAGCGTACGTTCCTCTCCTCCACTGCATACTATGTCGCGGAATTCAGCCCACGCACACTCACCTCATCTCTGGTGACTCATGGCAGCATCATCACCTGGAGAGCATTGGTGTTGAGCAAAGTGTTTCTTCGCTACATAAGGTCACAGGCACTCATCTCCATGGAACTAACATGGCAGCTTGTCCATTGAGATAATAATACTGCGGCTGAAAATAGGAGCCCCAACAGCATGGAGGAGAAGAATACCAGACAAATGTCGATAAGTGGGTGATGTCTCAGTACGTACATGCTAGGGTAGCAGCAGTGCAGGGAGAGTTTGAGCGTTTCCTAACGTGTCAGGATTCGTACACAGCGTTGTGATGCGTGCGCTCGTATTTACGCCACATTAGAATGTACTCGTACAGTATACGTAACCGAACAGGTGCACAGCATCATTCTCACCTCTCTTGAGTCAGCCAGATACAACAAACTTTCCCGATTGTTCCCCAACGTTCTTTCCCTGCATTAGCGCTTAGTCCAGCGCCGTGCGCCCAAACGTTCTAACGGCGAACAGCGAAGCCAAACGCCGTTGAGCCAGCGATGGTGCGCAAACGTTCTAGAATCACCCATTGGATGCATATAAGCACCTCACTGGCGGACTGAGACGTCAGTAGCAAGCCAGAAAAGGTAGCAACCGCACGGGCTTCTCCAATACTCTCAAGCAAGCCAACAGCCAGTTACAAGATGGCCGTCACTGAGAGCCGCGTCCCCATGACCCTGAGAGACTTCTTCTTCTCCGATCCATTCTTCCAGGGTTCATGGGAGGATTTTGACAAGCTCCGTCAAGAAATGAAACGTGAATCTTCCAATTTCTGGTCGTCCGTGGAGAAGGAGATGAGTGAGATGGAGTCTCGCATGTCCAGCTTCATGCGGTCGTCCATGTCCTCGTCAATGACATCATCGAGTTCCTCTTCCTTGAAGAAGGAAGAGTCGAAAGAGGGCAGTGCCTCTAAAGAGCTGATCTCTGCCGATGACTACAGTCCGTGGTTCTTTCCTCGTCGCTGGATGCTTCCAAAGCTCTTTAGCGATGACATCACCTTTGACTCCAAGATGAAGAGTCTCGACCTCTTTCAGCACAAGGATGAACAGGTGAGTGATACTTTTTGGTTGTCTCAGAGCGCGTCCTGGTGGTACTAAATAGTGAGTGCCAATTCATTCCTGCAGGTGATTCGCATCAAGAATGATGACTCCAAGTTCGAAGTAAGTCTCGACGTCCACGACTTCCGGCCTGATGAAATCAAGGTCAATATCAAGGACTCTATGCTGTCGATCGAGGCCAAGCATGAAGAAAAAACAGACAACAAGGTAGTCATGAAGCACTTCAGTCGCTCTTACACTCTGCCTGAAAGCTGCATGCCCAGCAAGGTCGAGTCCAACCTTAGCTCGGACGGCATCTTGGTTATCACTGCGCCGAAGCAGCAGGCCGTGAAGGCTGATCCGGTGAAGGTGACCAAGATCCCGGTGGAGCACAAGTAAAATGTCGCTCCTCTTATGATTCTTGTACAGTACTTCAATATGAGCTCAATATTAACAGGACATTAATGTGTAAGCGTACATCCGCGCTGTACCTTCTGTACCGGCTTGAATAAATCGTTAGAGATATAAACTCGGTAAGGGCACTCATTTTAACTCTCAAGACTGTTCACTCTCTACTCGGATTATTGCACAGTACGCAGATCGCTGATAGATTATGTCAATCACCTCCGAGTGCTAATATACGAACTGTATATCAATTTTACGCATACATTCGGACAACGTAGCACATCATGCTGTGACGACTGTAAGTCTCCTGTAACTTGAGCACGTTATTTCTGTTCGCTGCCGAGATTGCACACATTTCAAGCAAAGATCTGCACCTTTCTTCCACTATGCACACCTTGGTCCTTGCTTCAAATATGCACGCACAAAGAAAAGTGGAAAGGATGTGTCAAGTTTGGATGTCATCATTGATCTTACTTGTGGTCTCACACTCCATGGCAACAATTGGAGCTCTCGAAGATCATCAGTTGTTTGATCAGGAAGTAAATGCATTTACTGCAAAAGGGCTGGAAGACCTTGGTCCAAGTCTTACTGGCTGCAAATGCGGAGAAGCCACTTGGGAGGATCTGTCATCGTCAGTATTTACGATCCCCATGGGTGGTCGTACGCAGATACACATATCAATATCTTTATTTAGCGTGGCTGAGAGGGAACTGAGATCCGTCAATCGACTTCTTTCAAACGGGCTTAAATCGTTCTCGTTGGAGAAGCTGACCAAGATGCAGGAAATGACAAAGCTCGTCGAGGAGGAAAGAAAGCCCAACCGGTACCGAAACAAGTTGTGCAGTAACGTTATGCAGTAATCTGTGGCTGCGAACAGGTTAAAGGGAAGGCCTTGGATGGCCTTCATCGAGGTGCTAGGAGACAACGACGACATTGTTGGCGCCTGTGGAGGATCTCTCATCAACAGGCTGTTTGTTATGACTGCTGCGCATTGCGTCTGCAGCGACATCAAAACATGCGTGGTAAAGATGGCTTGTCAACTCCAGAAGGGCGCATGAGTAGTTCTTCCACCTTAGTTCACCAGCAGGGGCGTCTACCCGTCATACAACGTCTCCTTGGGCTTCAGGATCCAATTGGGGGTGTCCAATCGACTCCTCTCACATCTTCACCCTGACAGAACCTTTCGTGCAGTCCAAGTCTTCATCGAACCGCGGTTTGCGCTGCAATCACCGCTCAAAGAGCATCACATCACATCCACGCACGACCTCGCTCTCATACGGCTGCATGAGCCAGTGGACTTTAGCCAGGACTCACCAATGCTGGCGCCAATATGTCTGGCCAGGAAAAACTTGGAATATCATGGTTCTTTGAGTGTTGCTGGATGGGGTTCTGAAAGCGAGAATGGCGCGTGCACCACTGGCACAGGCGGACCAGCGCCATTCCATCAATGTTAGAGCAGATTTCATCGAGTCAAAATAGCTGCAATTGACGTAACAGCTTCTACTGTACTCAAATACTTACGCACTGTACGTATACGCATATGCTGCGTGCGCAGATAAGGCACGGTGTTGAAGCTGTCCCTGAAATGGGGACTTTGGCGTGAGATCATGAGATCTGCTCTCTTCGCTGATATCCTGGCAAGTTTCCATTTGTGCATCTCAATAAGAGTCACTTCCACTGCGTTTACGTGGACAGCCCCAGCTTCTCCAACCAAGGTGATCGCTCTGTGCGACGCTGAATATTACCGTATTTGTGCGAATATAACCCCGGGTCTTACAGGTTTCAATGTGCGCTTAGGGGGGGTGTCTTTTCAAGAGGGGGTCACTATACAAAGGGGGGGGGCTTATGCAAAGACTAAACAAGGTTTAGTTACTGAAGAATACTGAATAACAGTGTTAAGCAATAACATTTTCTTCTGCTCAGTCAACCGGGGGGGGGGCTTTCATTCAAGGGGGGCTTACACGCCTTTGAAGTCACTTAAGGGAGGGCTTGTATTCAAAGGGGGGTTACTAACCAAGAGGGGGAGGTTATAATCGAGCAAATACAGTATGTATAAAGCATTTATATATCAGAAGTTTCACGATTCTCAGGACTTTGTTAACTTTGACAAGATCAGTCTGGAGTATCGGAAGAGACGGAGAAAAACTTTAACATTTTTAAGTACTTTTATCAAAGACTTTATTTCTGAACACGCTTATCATGGCAACAGTGCACGACTGAAGGCGAATTGGAAAGTTCTTGCATGCTGTGGAGGGAACTTGATTTTAAGAACTGTCCTGGGAATCCTGAAACACCCGGTCACCCGGTGAGGTACATTTTTATATTTAAGTGTGCAACGAGTTCTTCAGACAAGCAAAAGCGCACCAGACCATGCTCAACCAAAGCCTGTCCGTAAAGATCTTTCAAGTAGGGCGAGAGAGAGCAACAACTTGCTACAAGGTAAAGAGCAAGCAACAATTTGTTACAATATTGATAACCTGTGTTTTTATTTGGTTACCTACGATATGTACAATCAGGAAAAGGGGAGTCAAAATGCAAAAATGTCTTCACCTTTCAGCTCTATTATCCTAAATTATCCAGTTGGGGTCCCCAAAGTCCGAAATGGCAAGGTCATGCAAACCCAATAAGATCTCTCACCCATGCAAGACCTCAGGTATTTGCTACTGCAGTCGGCTAAAGCCGACTTCTCCAGTTTTATGAAATTTAAATTAATACTTAGTTCTCATTAATACACAATCGGTTTTCTTACACTCATCTGTATATAAAAAAAAGGACAGGCCCGTATGAACGTGTGTCTGTCTGTCTGTCTGCCCGCGGCTGGTTTCGGTCATCTCTCGCGGCTGACGGGCCGATTTTTTGTCATTTTCGCAGTGTTTTTTACGGGCCCTCGCTGCTGACAGACCCTTTGCGCGGCTGATTTTCGCGGCGTTTGAGCGCGAAACGCGTGTACAGAGAGGTTCGAGTCGGCGCTGGTGGGTGGGATTGCGGGGAGTCTTACAATAACCTGAGCAATGCCAGGTACCTCTGCTAGTATTTTTTAAAACAAAATTTGCCTCATCTTTGAGGCCATTTAGATAGTTCCTGATCACGTGAACTTGATCTGGGATGCTTCCTTTTGATAATTTATTCACCAAATAAGGTATTTAGAGCAAACACGATAAAATAATATTTCACGTCCTCATCAAAAATGTGTCCTTTTCAGTCCATAGGTTAATTTGGCAACCTCATTTACAACAGTACCAGCAATCTAACAGATCAGGTTTAGTGTCTGAGACGCCATTTTGTAGCATTATTGCCCAAGTGGGGCATCCGGAGTAAAAAAAAGGGACAAAAAGAGGTACTTTCAGTAACTCAACGTTAGTTATCTTTATTTTGATTTGTAATCAGTAACCGTTTCCTCTTCGAGCGTGAAATCTTCTTGGATATAAGAAACTTTGCAATTTTCGGTCTCGGGGAGCCTGACCAGTCGGTTTAGGATGATAGAACTGAGAAGGAATGATGTTTTCGCATTTGGCCTCTCCCTAATGTAGACGTACGACAGGCCTTAGCACGAGGTTCAGGCCGTGAGCGCACCGGTCAGTTCGGCTGGTGTCCGGTGTGTCCAGGAGGTTCTTGCGATGATGACCAGATTGGTGACAACGAAGCAGCAGGTGTGGTGAATGGGGACCTCTGGGGCTTCTGTGAGGAACAGTGCTTACTTATGTCCGATGACTTCTCAACCAAGAAGAAGACGTTCCACTCGGATAAGTTGAACGAATTGGATGATCTTGAGCTGCTGTCACCTCAAAGATGCCAAAAGCTGGTGAAGAAGTCACTTCGGCAAGTTGCTAACGATGAAATGTTGCCAACGTGCGCTATGCCCGATATTCCTACACATATATTTAAGCATCTTCAGGTACGACCCAGACTTTGACCTTTGCGCCGCCCGGAGAGAGCTCTTCGGCCACCGGGAGCTTATTTACCTGGCCATGGAAGGTCATCACCGGAAAAAGACTACCTTTCACTTCCTGAAAGAAAACATCGAAAAGTCCAGGAGATTCTTTTACGGGGGTGGCGGCTCTTGTCACGGAGACAGTGGATCACCGCTCTGGCGGTGGTCACGTGATGTCGTCCCTCGAGCGTTCGTCCTCGGGGTGGTCAGCAGGGGATCAGGTTGCGCCAGATTCAACAGTCCGGGATTGTACACTAAGGTTGCTAGCCATCTGGATTGGATTTTGGAGGTGGTGGCTCCGGGAAATTGTTAATATCGGGCGAATTCGCTTAATTGTGCATCTTTTTTTAGTCCTAAGCGGAGAGCACAAACATTGGTTTTTATTTTGGGGCCAAAAAATAAAAAAAAGGTTGTCGGAATACCAAAAACGAAAAATCCTGAAGAGAAAGTTTGTTGCACTTGTAACTATCACAGAGATTTTCTTTCCGTCACTAAACTGGTCTTTTAAACTGAACTAGGGCGTAGTCGGGCCTAAAGTGCGGGTCCTCGTGCACGACCGGTAACGCGAAGGACGGGTCTGAGACCGGCAGGGGCTGCAGCGACGGCGTCTCGAACACATCCAGAAGGTTCACCTTCACTTTGCTCGATCTCCTGTCGTCATTGCCAGCGTGGACATTCTCGTCTGGGCTGGATTCATCTTCGTAGAAGTAGTCGTCGTTGCCGCCCAGAGCATGGTGTGAGTCAACGACAAACTGTCTCCGCTCTGCCACATGCCGCTTGTTGCGGGTCAGGGACTGCACAGCGGCGGCCGGTACCGACGGGTTCGGGTAGTACCTGAGTGAGGGGTCGCGGAACCAAATCATCAAGGGAGAGAGATCTTGTTTGGGGAAGACGATGGTTGACGGGGCCAACTGAGGAGGCTTCGGCTGGTTGTTCAGGAACAGGGCAAAGGTGCTCGGGAACGAGGAGCGAGAGAGAGAAAGAGCAGAAGCTGGAAAAAAACCTTTTAGCTACAGCTTTTAATTTTCATAAAAACTAGACGAAACTTTGGGTAAATGTCGAGTTGGGGCCTAAAGTCAGAGGGCTCACCAGTCCCTGGCCATCAGTTTAGGGCTAGAAACCTGCGAAATTCGCAAAGAAAAGATTGATTTTGCACACCCTATAACTTCCCACCTCCCGTCCAAGTCCATGGCAAAAGAAGTGATGCCGGCCTTTCTGCAGTGACGACGTTTTCAAGGTATGAATAAGCGTATTAACAGAAATGCCAAAATATGTGTCCCAACACCCCGTCGCTCCCATGTTGGCACCAATGGCTCACACAAAGGCTGGAGTCCCTTTTGTCATATGACTGAGGCATAAAACTGATATTGGTTCGGATATCGATGAGACTGGCAGTAGAGGGTACTGACTTGCATGAGAATCGCGACTTGAGTACTCGCTCAAGCCCAGTTTGTACTTACTGTCAGAGGCAATTCCGCCTAGGCAAGGGCAGCAGAAAGTGGCAAAAATGCCGAAGAAAAGAGTCCTCCAATTATCCATCACTCCTAAGCTGCAACTAATGATGTTGCCTTGGCGAACACCTGAGTAAAATTGGCTGAAGAGGCCAGGACCAAACAAAAGCAAAACCAAAAACCAGGAAGTATCGAGAAGCATCAGTGCGGCGCCTCCGGCGGGAAAACGCTGCTTTACGTATATCTTCCTGGTTCTTTTCTCTGTCCACTAACGTACATCCCTGGTTTACCTACACCTGTTGTCAAGCAATATGATTTTCACGCGCTTGCTCTCGTCGCACGCGAACTACAATGTGCACGGTAGGTACGCACGCATGAATAGGCCGAGCGTGCGTGCGAGTCTCGTGAGTCATTCTCATTGGTCAACATTGTTCTTCTCACAAACATATATAGTACGAACGTACACGTACGTACACAATTCCTTTTTTGGACTGAATTGCAGGTCTGTCCCATTGAAATTATTTTACAACCAAAGAAAAAGCAATATGCAACAAATTGTAGGTTGCACAAGCAAAACGACTGTGCACGAACACGACCTTGTCGATTCTGGACAACACGCACTCTTCACTGAGGAAGGACTAAGGTTTCCACTTCCAAGAGCTGTCATAGATTTCTATGTTTCCCACTCGTTTCTGCACACTGAGCTGAAACTCAAGCAGGTACAGTGAGCCTTCGGAAGAGAAAATCTGAGTATGCCTATGCTACTGTACACACAGGCTCTTCAATATATCGAAAGTTCTTATGCACTATGTAAGGGTTAGTTTCAAAGGCGCTCAGTACGTAAGCCATCAATGTCGAATCTTTACTGCATTGAAGGTTGACGGCATTGTACGGTACCAGCTTGATAAAGGACTGCAGATAAGCCCCTGGGCTACGCTTCAGGTGCGTCAGAAGAGATGAATGAAGAGGCTAAATTAGGACATTATGGAGGAAACGTTATGTATTACTGTATTTCTCTAGTGAGAGCCGAATAATGAACGCAAAAGTTAGACAAATGTGCAGAAAAAAGTTAATGACCATTGACGGGCCGTTTTACTATTGCATGCAATGATACCATACACCATTCTTGTCGTTGATGGTGATATGTAATGAACTGTCGCTATTCAGGATAGTTGCCCGCAAATAGCCTATAACATGACTTAATTTGATTTGCACGCACGTCGCACCAGCCATGGTCAGAGTTCAAGCAGGACCCTGGAAAGTTTCTGTCAGAAACTGAGCTTCAAGACACCCTCAGGGGTCACTCCTTTCCAAAGTAGGTCTAGTCCAAGCCATGGGTATTATGAATTATCCAAAATTGTGAAAAGGAAGTGTCCTTGAAAGAGTTTGGTTCACAAGTTATAATCACAGTGTCCGTTTAGTTGAGAAACGTACTTCATATACTGCACGTATATGCGAACACCGTATGAGTCTGGTAAAGTACTTTCTTATGCAAGTTATATAAGTCATTCGCCTACAATTAAATCATCACCGACAAGCTGCAGCATCAAATGTCTTGACAATGAAATGACGCATAGTCCTCTTGTTCTTCAGTCACCCATGGTGAAATGCTTTTCCATCACCAATAATCGACAGGATGCATTTGGAATGCGTCTTGATAAATGACGTTCAAGTTGTCTCCCAGCTGCTTGAGCTGACTCCCTGTGAAGTTAAGTCCCCATCTTTTTGCATATCTCATGTTGCCAGTCCTTGGTCAGTGGCTCAATAGATGCTCTCCTTGCGTTGGCAACACAAAACAGGAACAGAAAGTGAATGCGACAAGGCCTTTAAGGCAGTCATTTTGCGGTAGTGATGGGTTGAGCCCCTAATTTTGGGTCGCAAGTCGAGTCCTTCGAGAGGAGCCGATCCGAGCCCTTTGAGAAGAGGCCTAGGCCCAGGCTCGTCCCCTCACGACTTAAGAGCGGAAAAACTCAGGAAGGAAAATCCTGAAAAATGTAGGAAGGACATTGGACAAAACTGAAGATATCTTCTTGCCGAAGAAGGGTTGCAGGGTTTGACTGGGGTGGAGATGGCTTTGCCAAGCGAGTTCCTTTTCCTTTTTCATTCACGATATCACGCTAAACATTTGTGTGGAATAGACCTTGTGATTTGCAACGTGAGCCAGCAACAACACCTGGCGGCATGTTGGGGGGTTCATGATGTGTTTTTCCTGGAAGGTGCCGAGACAACTTTTTTGTACTGACATTTGTTCCTGTGTCTCAACTATTTATAAAGCTATGATGAAGCTGTCCCAACCTCATTTAGACAAGTACGATCGTAATTAAACTGGCAAATCGTAATTGAAAATAATTTTTGTAATCGACTTGAATTTGATGGAAATTAGTCGACATAAATTTGATGGAAATTAATCGACATAAATTTGACTATCACTTTGAATCTTCCTCCTTGCTCTTGAATCGCAACGAAGCGCTGTTGATGCAGTATCTCATCCCGGTGGGCTTGGGCCCGTCATTAAAGACGTGGCCTAGATGAGCCCCACACCTCTTGCACAGTACCTCAGTTCTGCGCATGCCCAGGCTGTCATCGTGCTTCTCGTACACATAATTCTCACCAACTTTCTTCTTCGTCTCATAGAAGCTTGGCCAACCAGAACCTGAGTCAAACTTGGCTGAGGACTCGAACAACTCGACAGAGCAGCAGGCGCAGAGGTAATCACCTGAACAGACAATATTAAGGGACTCTGTGTACGCCGCAAGAGGTCTAAAGTACCTGTGTCTTTGTGGTGGTAGAGTTCCCCTGTGAATGCTCTTTCTGTGCCATGCATTCTTGTGACGTGAAATCTTCGCGGACTTAGGACTTTTCTCCAGTCATCCTCGCTCATCTCTCGCGGTCGCTCCCGTGCTTTCTCGACCAGGTCTGAATGGACGACACGAGACGTAGCGCTGTCCTCGTCACTCGGAGGATAGATGCTGTTTTTTGAGCCCATCGTGAAGGAACACGAGAGAAGACACCTGGGGGAGAGTACGAGTAATTGTACTAGTACCACTGTGATTGCAGTAAAGTAAAAGGAACTTATACCGGACCTGGGGGGGATCCTTGACTGAAGTGGTAAGCGTAGAAGCCTCACACGACTTGAAGTGGTTACACGTGTAAGATGGGGCACGAGAGGGATCCGAAAGGTCCAAGAGCGAAAGAGAGTGATTGACATCTGACTGAAAAGAACCAGTGCTCACTGCAAAATTTCCCAGTATATTCAACAACTCCATCATTTGCACCACCCGTCGTGAGTGTCGACAATCAAGGCGGACTCACGAACGCCATCTACAGATTCGCTATAGATTCGACATCTTCATCTCCATTGTTTTAGAGACCACAGGCTTTTTTTTTTGAGTTTAAGTTCGAACCTGTCCTTGGTCGTTCTAGTCCACGCAATTTCAAAATCAGACCTCAATCATCATTCACTCACTCTCTTTCTCTCTATTAATGGAAAGTTTTTTCCAGACGAAGTCCGCGTTTGCAACTCCAGCAAGTCCGACTTCAGGGCGACCGACACGAGCTACATAGCAAGGCAATCTAAAGGGTCTTCACCTTTCTCCCCGTAAAAAGGCACTGGTCAGCGGAGTCGATCTCTCCAGGAAGGCTCGTACTTTATTAAGACGAACTTGCTGCGATAATTGACTACGTCTTCCAGTGTCACTGCGTTTCTCTGTTCTGTTTGTTTATCTCTCTGGCTAGGCCTAAAGTGACCAATTGAGATCCACCTCAATGCGCTCAATTGGGTCATTTCTGCCTGGTCACTGACACTGAGCACAAACACTGTGGTCACAGCTGAAGAAAGTGGATAAGAGAAAGACAACAAAAGCCAGGTTGTCTGTCTGTGCTGCATACCCATAGAGTAGGACCAAAGGCCAAGAGTAGTGGGAGGAACTATTTTCCGGATGCTTCCAAAATGGTGTACTGGTCCGAGTTGGAGCAGGAGCCATATGATCCGGAGGAGTTCGTCGAGCGTCTGGCCTGGAGGACGTCCGGGGCATCGGGAGCCACCAGCGCCAGCGCCGCTGCTGGGCGCCCGGTTGACGATGGCGCCCTGCAGCTACACGATGCCTTCGTCGAGGCAATCAAAGACCTGACGCAGATGCATGAGGCGCAAAAGAAGAAATGCGAGACTCTTGAGCAGGTAAGACTACATCCTAATTAGCCAGCAAACTAAGTACCCATTCAGTTAGTTATACCCACCCGTTGTTTGCTTAGAAATGTCGGGAGGAAGAGCAGGCGCACTGGAAGCGGGTGGCCGCCCTGATGGAGCGCAACCGATCCGCCGCCTTCACGTACAAGTCCCTCGACGAAAAAATCAACTCCGTGGCGACCAAGGTGGTCCACCTGGGAGATGAGCTCGAATCGGTTAATACTCCGAGGTCCAGAGATGTGGAGGCCCTCAAGCTTATGAAGCATTTCGACGAATTTCTCGGCGGAGAGACCAACTTATCCCCTGTGTTCAATGACAAGTGAGCGAACGCCATAGAATTTTTCTTATATTTTTGTCTCTATGTTAACCCTTTTCAGATCTCGCTTGCACGAAGCAGCCGATATCATCCAGAAGTTGCAACTCATAGCTCAGGAGCTCCCTCAGGGCAAATTTTCCGACGCCATTCGCGACATCGAGAAGAAATATGTTGAGATTGAGCGAGCTCTCATCGAAGAGTTCGTGCGAGCTCATCGCTCAGGCGACAAGACGCGCATGCGGGACATCGCAGCCATACTCTCGCACTTTCGAGGCTACAATCAGTGCGTGGATGCCTTCATCGAGCAGATACAACTACAGCAGCAACCAGTCACGAAGAAAGCCAAAGATGTGTTTAAAGAAATTGTACCGCTGTGCGAGACCAGCTGGAAACTCATTGATCAAGTAAGAACAACAGTTATGTTTTCCTCACGTCGTCGCCTGTGCTACCATGACATTCATGATTCTTTTTCCAGGTCTTCCCTAATCCCGACCAGGTCATGGGCAAGTTTGTGCTGAACATCTACCACAGCAAGCTTAAGGATTATATAGCCTCCAAGCTGTCGGAGAGCAAGACCGAGGGCGGTGAGGCATACCTCAAGAGTCTTCACTCCCTATATTCTCAGACGGAAAAGCTGACCAGCCAATTGGCTCACTTCAACCTGGGCTCTGACCAGCTTTTCCTCACCAACCTCACGTCTACAATCTTTCGCGGCTACCTCGACTCGTACATCAACATAGAGTGCCGCTTCTTAAACGATAAGTGTTCTCAACTGCTACAGAGGTACTACGCCTCCAAGGGTCACCAAAAGAAGCAGTTTTCCACTGTTGTGCCCGGCACTACTACTGACAAGTTACAGGATTTTAAGCGCGACCTTCACGGCTTAATGGCAAAGGCTAATCTGCCCTTAGACGCCGGCTCTTCAGTGATCTCGTATGGCGGAGAGACTTTTCTCAGCGAAGAGGATTCCATAAACATCTTGCAGATGACCAAGACAGCATTAGATCGGTGTCAAGCTCTCTCGCCGCCTAAAGACCTCGCTAACAACGCTGCGCAGGTCAGCGATATCCTCCTGAGCTACCTGGTACACGAACACATCGACTATGCCATAGAAATTGGACTGCAAGGAATTCCGGCTCCTGAGAGTAAGACCATTCCTGAGATCTATTTCTTCGACGTCCTGGGCCAGACCAATGCCATCATGCATCTCTTCGAAAAGCAGTTTGCGGACAGCGTCCTCCCCCTCGTCGTGGGTACTCCAAGGCATAGTGACTGCTTACAAAAGAAGAAAAACGAATTGGAGAAACTGGAACACAAACTGGACGCTGGCCTAGACCGCACGCTGGCGGCTCTGGCCGGATGGGTCAAGACCGTTTTGGGCCAGGAGCAAAGAAAAAGTGACTTTAATAGCACCTCTGGCGGGGCACTCACGACAGCCTCATCCGCGTGCACGCGCGTCGTGCGCTTTGTTTCTCATCAGCACAGCAAGATCCGAGAAAGCATGGACGGCCGTAACGTAGAGACGGTCCTGTTGGAGCTGGGAGTACGGGTGCACAAAGTCATCTACGACCACTTACTGCAGTTCTCGTACAGCAGCACTGGGGCCATGGCTGCCATCTGCGATGTACAAGAGTACCGGCGCTGCATGGCAGAATTCAAGGTCCCTTCGGTGAACGCGCTATTCGATACGTTGCACGCAATGTGCAACCTGCTCATCTTGCCGCCAGTGAATCTGCGTGGTGCGATGTGTGGAGATCAGCTCGCCAATCTGGATAGAACCATTCTAGACAATTGGATACAGCTAAGGGTGGACTATAAGTCAGAGAAGCTGGCCAGTTTTCTGTGACCTGAGAAATAAGAGCTGTCCATCGTTGGTAAAGACTGCATTTACGTACGTTACTGATACGTGAGGTAGTGCGACGCCCTACCTTCAAAAGATGGTTTATTATATTGAATGACGTTATAAGACTCACTTTATGTATACCCGGTATTATGAACCTCCACACGTCACAAAGATCCGAACCATAAATACGCGTCTTATCTCAAGAATTGATGAAAATTGTGTGACTCGTGTCAAGGTTTTTACTATGACAAAAGCCATGAGCACTGGTCTTTGGGGAAACAACTGAATGAATAATAAAAGTTATACCACATCTCGTCAAATTTGTTAACTTTAGAACCCTGCTTTAGTTCCCACTATCAGCAACACGATGAAGGTAGTCATGAAGAGGAATGGCAGCCATGTTTTGAGGAATCCACCAAAACTGGAAAGAAGAGCACAGCTATATGTCTCCTCCTCGGTTTAAGGATATCAAGCTGGCTCCCTGTACCTGACGAACTTGCCGCAGAAGAGCATCTTGAAGGCTAGAATGACCATATTCCAGTTCTTCTTCCCGTTGTATTCCATCATGTCGAGTGCGGTGGCTACGTGGCTGTGGCAGTTGTCACAGAAAAGATTGTGCACGCGGCCACCGTAGATATCTGAAGCTCCAGATATTGCGCCGTCCCACCCGTTCACTCCGCCTAAAGGAACGTGCACGTCCCCACACATGAGTATAGAGTACCTTGTTCCATACCTTGTGCTTTAGCAGGATCAAGCCTCCAGTACCTGGTAGGCCAGCCAAAGGCCATGTCGTCCTCAGAGACGAAGTAGGGTCCGGCGAAGTCACGGATCACGCCGACGGAGGTGCTGATCCCCATGTGGCCGATGAAGGGGAACAACCAACTGCAGCCAAGAGATAAGCCCAATTTTTCGGTCGCTGTTCCTTACTGACGTAGCTTACGTAATGAGCGGGATGGGCGTCCATACGATGCAGTAGGGGAATCTGTGCCTGGCCATGTCCACCTTGCGGTCGTCAGCCATGAGGATGATTTTGATTTGACATCCAACACCTATCTTCCAACAGACGTGCAAGGACAGCTGCTGAAACGTCAGGGGTCACGAAACCTCACCGCACAAAAAACCGCTGATCTAACTCACAGGAGAATATTAACAGTGTATTGACTATCGCAGTACAAACAATTGAAACAACAGCAGTATGCATGATTTTTATTAAGGTTTTTGACCTGCTACCTGACCCGCTGTAACAGGTGCAAGGCTGGCTTATACTTGAGCCTGACCGGTGGAATTGAAAGCACAAAATTCGCTCCAGCGAAGGCTTGTACAGTCTCAAGAACTTCGAACCCATCGAATTGTGTCGTTTCGTCACTGGCCTCAATTATCAAGTGAGTGAAGTTACCACTCAACCTCTGGTCAAGGGTTAGATTCTCAGTTTTATCATATAACCATCCTTCCTGCACCTGAGTGAACCTGGACACCCCGGTCTGACAGGCAAGATTGTCTAAGTGCACTCTGACATCACCAACACTGTTGACCCTGCGATGAAGACTTTCCATCGCGGCTCCTCCGGGATAGTTTGCCCTGGACATTCCCAGTATTAGCATGGTGAAGGCCACATTACCCAGGAGGTGAAGGCACGCCCCGAGTGCAAGAAACTTTCTGTTCCAAGACTTACTTCTGTTCTGCCAGAGCTGCTGACAGGCGGCCGCGCTCGCCACGTTGAGCATGGGGAAAATGTAGATGACGAATCGAAGTTCCTTGTGAGGCAGAAACGAGAACAGGAAGAGAAACACGGCAGAGGGAAAGACTAATCTCAGTGTCCTTCTATCCAGCCAGACGCCCAAGGGTACCATGGGTAGGGAGAGGAAAAGGGCCCTGGGAAGTACCGAGTAAAAGTACCAAGGCCACGGCGATGTTCCCCAGGCAGAGCTCTTGTTTAGGATAACATTGTAGTAGAGTACCTCGCCTTCAGGCCATACAAGGCGACGCCAGAAGAAGGAGTCCACGGTGACGGTCAAGGCAAGGACCAGGCAGAAGGAGAGCAGGCTGTAGACGATTGTCTAAACGCAATAAAGAAATGAGTTAAAATCTTCAGCAGGGTGCAGTAATTCAGTAAGATTCAGTATGCCCTCAAAGAGTATTTCTCATGCTGCTGCAAGTTGGTGCCCAATTACCATTGATTCCAGTTGCACATCTTTGTTAATGGAATGATCCATAATGTATAAGTTCCTCTTTAAAGTTTCTCTTTGTCCTGCACAAATAGAGCGCAGCAATCCCTATTACCCCCTTTTACCCTGTCAATTCTACATTCATTAGATATAGACTGAATGCAACTAAAATTGAAGATGTGATCACTTAGCCTTAATTATGGAACAATAGGGATGTCGGTTAAAAAAACGAAGCTTGTACGTAATAATACATGTTGAAAACTCAGACCTTTCCCCAGGTGCGTTTCCCCACCAGCAGTTCCATGAGCACGAGTGACCCGAGTAACATGGCGAGCTCCCCCCTAAATATGACGACGGCGGCCGCGGACGAGAAGAGGAAAGAGAAGTCCTTCCCGCGCAGCCAGAACGCCAAGGCGTGCAACACCATGATCAAGGCAAAAACGTTTGGAAGAGTCCTCGAAATGTAGAAGCACAGGTGAAACTGGCTGGCGGTCAGGAGCGCGTGCCAAATGGTCACACCGGGGCCGAACTTGTGCAGAAGGGAGCTGTGGAAATTGGCAAGCCCGGAGAGCACGAGCAGGGCGAGCGTGGCACGGACTATAACACGAAAGTGAGTAGTGATTAACAGAAAATGCCCTGTTGTAACCAACTTACCTACATATTGGGACTCCAGTTTTGTGGCGCCCAAGTAGTCTCCGACTCTGACCAGCGGCCAGGAAAGAGCGCTCAAGGCCAATGGACCAAAGAATGACCGGGGAACCACCTTGACGGTGTGAAATGTTTCTTGGTGAATGGGTCTTAACCACTGGAGTTAAATATCGTATACTCACTCCTGGGAATTCGAGATGATCGTAGGCGTCAAAGTCGGTCCCGTGGTAGAGGACGTCGTGGGCGGCTTGCAGATTAAAGCTCTCTTCGACTTTGGTATAGGGACAGGCAAAGAGGTGAGCCAGGACAGCCAAGGAGCAGATCGAGAACGATACCGACACGACATGGTCGGCCCACATGATGTCACGGCCCCAGTCGGTCCAACTTGATGTCCTCAGCTCCGATCAGAACCAGAAAGACCGACTCCTCTTTAAGAAGTCTATGTCTGTGACAACGCTGTTTGTTAGTTACGCTACCAGGGTTTCCACTACGTTACAGGCCTCAAGAGGTCAGTCGGACCATGAAGAACAGAGCTTGTACTAACTGTATGACACTGAATAGTTTATAATAACAGTAAATAGTTGCCCAAAATTAGGAAAGTACAAGGAACAATAGTGAGAGAGCGATATGAACCTTAAAATTGACGGATCCTGAACTCACCGAGCAGGCGGGCTGAGAAGTGGCTCCTGTCACACTCACGTTTGAGGAGAGAAGATGGCAACTCTAGGCCAGGATTTTCTGCTGGTCTCTGTTTTTTTCTGTCCGTATGCGCTTGCTGAAGGTAGAAAAGAAGGCCTCGAGGTAGATCCAACCCCGCGTCTTTCTGGTCACCGAGCGGCAACAACGACGTCTGAGGTAGGAGAGTGGACGGCATTCAGATAGAGGATATTGATGGTGGACGGGGACTTTGTGACAAGCCTGAGTCGCGCTTTGAAGGGCGCGTTTCGGACAGGATAGCGATCAGGTCACTAAGCAAGTCCTCATTGATTTTTCTTTCACGTGTACATATGTATGGGTGCACACATAGTCACAGAAAATTTCAAAAATATGTTCTCTATGTAGACTTCATTGCAACTCCTCGTGAAGTTGCAAAGTATGGAAAAGTCAACGTCAAGCTTGTGCGCTAGCATTCATAAATTCATTTTAAACATGATTTAAGCTGAAGGTACCCTAGGTGGCGTGAGTTTAGTGGACTATATTCACAGATTAAGCACACGCAATGAAAGCGAGTTACAGTGTTAAGCCTCAGTAGGCACACAGCTGTACAGCTGTACGGTCCATAAGCTCCAAAGAGCTTTTTCGCATAACTTCTCAGCATGATGAGCTGGCTTGGACTGAAAGTACCATGGCAAAGGTTGCGATACTGCGGAAGATCACTGGGTCAAAAGTCATTGAGAATAATTAGGAAAAAATCTATCTTGCGGCAAGGAAATATGACATAGTATTTTTTTATCACAGTGAAGTTTGTTCAGTCCACACTATGTAGCTTTTGCCTTAACTATGTAAAACTCATTGCTCTATTATCATTTGTCGAATCGCTTCGTACTTCCTTCTAAATAAAACTTTTGGATACGCTCCTTCATCTTAAACCAGGCAAACCATAAAGAAATGACTCAATGATGCTTATATGTGTCGAACTCAAATTATGCAATGTGACTTTCCATTGATCCTGTACGAGCACCAGGAGTTGTCAAGGCCCAAAGTGATAGGAGGACTTCTTGCTCTTCCCCAATAGCTTGAGTGGGACAATCAGCACTGGGACCAATCAACGACAGCCTCTGCCTACCAGTTTGTAGGAACTGAGAATGTTGGAGTCAGAACAATGTTTGTATTTGTATGATCAAATTCATGCTACGGCTATTCGCATTCCTTTGCAGAGTGACTTCATCTTTTTGCTACACTCCACGGGGGTTCTTCTTCTGCTACCAGCCTGTGACGTCACAACAGACGCGCTTCAGCTTCGCTGCCTTGCTGGGCTGCGACAGCTTCGACTCGCTCGCTGCGTGGAGCAAGGAAAAGTCACTAGTCGTGACGAAAAGAAATAGAAACGCAACAAGTATACGGACGAAGTCTCGCTCGGAACCACACCCGGAGGGCCCGGTGACTGAAGAGCGAGTCCGACTTCCTCAAGACGTCGACGGTGGCGTCTGTCTCCACGCTGAACGGGGAGACCTGGAAGACGTTCCTGGTGGCGTCCCCGCCCCAGGTCCGGTCAGGGCCGGTCACTCGGTCACACCAGAGCTGGACTTGGGGGCTACTGACGTTGACTCAGAAGGGTAAGAAGTCTACCCAAGTCGTAACGTTCACCTAAGTGCTGGAGAGTCGTTGCTGACAATGAGCTAATTTTGGTTTTGGCGCCCACACTCTTTTCTTTTTTTATTTTGAGACTGTGAATGCATTCAAATACATTCACTAATGGCCTGGCTCAGCTGCAGTTTAAGTGGACCGGAAAGCTTTAGAATGAGGACAAGACTTAATAAGTACATTGCGAACATTTTGGGGCAGCTTCTCCCCGCTCACGGTCTAAAGGCGCGTCCGCACGATGGGAATAACCATGAACTGACGTTACATTGACCAAATCGCGTCCTTAAGCCCGGACTTTGGCACCCCCGACACTTTGACCGGGCGGCACTTGGTAACCTTTCTCATGCACTTCTTGGGCGCATAACATCAAAATGCTTTCTTATCCTTCCTTAAACATGTGTCGCCTTCCGTGCCAAAACTCGTTCTCTCGAGCTTGTTTGGGAGTTATTTTTAAGCATCTCAGCAACGATAGCACGTGTGCGTGCCCAGGAGGCAGGCGAGTTCTCGTTTCTTCAACGTGTTTTTGTTTCTACCTAATAATATACATATTCAGGTCTGCAGAGAACACATTTGCTCTCTTCTTGCTGTCCTCAACTTCTATGCAGACGGTGGCGTGGACAGATATTTTGCTCGAGTTATTCTCAATCTGCAAGTTCTTACGGTCAGCTTTTCGTTTTACTTCAGTTGTTCTCGGTCGAGATGGCCGCCTCCCAGCTTCATAGTGCCTTCTACAACGCCGAGGACGCTAGGCTCTTCGGGGATCAAGTTGGCATCCAGCAACAACAGCAGCAGGTGCAATATCCGCAGTACCAGAGAGTTCACCAGCAACAGCAGGGTCGACATCAGCACCAAGAACATCGAGCTCACCCTCAGCAAACTTCTACCAATGCCACTCAGACAGCAGACCTCTGGCTGAAGATAGATCAGCTGCATCTGAACTATCTGAAGTCAGAGGATAGCACAACGAAGATAGAAATCAGAAAGAAGCTAGAGGGTGAGAAAGAGTCTTACTCGCTCTTAAGGATAAAACAGACATAGCTTTTTACTTCAAGGTTATACTCATCACTATTTGTGCGTGGTTCCTCATGAGCGTAAGTTCTGCAACCCTATCACCAGCGAGGTAATGCACGAGAGCATCCGCTGGATACCAGACTTCTCAGCATTGCGCGCTGGTCAGGCGTTCCTGGCCTTGGAGGTCTACGCAGCTAACCTAATCAATCAGCCGTGGAGGAAGGAGTTCAAGGAAATAAAGGTGACGATACAAAGAATTACAGTAGCCTCGAAGGTCCTGTGCTACGTTACAAGACCGTGACAATGCCTGCAGCAATATGGCGGCTTCTACAAACATCAGTTAGAGGGTGCTTTGTGCGGCGCTGAGCGCGTCTTTCACCTCATGGGTTACCTCTCCTCCGGCCAGCACTCCCTCATCATGGATAGCAGCGTCGATCAAGACAAAGTCATCACAGTGGCAAGGGACTGCCTGCTGGCGTACGTGGAATGTCAGGTAAGAACAAGTAGCGTTTTATGATGGGCTCGCAGTATTGAAAGCCTCTGTTGCAGATCATGGTCAGCGTGATGCAGGGTGTGAGCGCCCAGTTTCCGTGCACTTGGGACGAAGTTCTTGGGTTTCGCCGTGCTCACGTTGGGCCCCCAGAACAGGCGGTCAGAGCCCTAGTGTATCACAAGAACCAGATGACCTATCAGACTTCTTCAATTGCCCAAGGTAAATTATAACCTTTTGGTCCCGAAGAAAGATTGCATTTACAAGGTTGATTTTCAGGCCTACAACAGTCACAGACGCCTTCCTCTTCTTCGGGAGATTTCAGGAGTATCTCCACAGTCACCACTCCTCAGCCGAACAATGTGCTGATTCAGGGCGGGACAATTCCACAAGCCGGTAGGGATGTTGAATAACAGAGCTCTTGTGTTATGGAACATATTTGAGCCAGTATTGGACGTGCAAGGGATGTCGTCTCCAAATACGGGGCAGGGAGCTTTAGGTCACTTAGGTGAACCACACCCACTATGCAATTCAGTCAAAGTTATAGTCATACAAAGTGGGCATCCAAAATTAATGATTTCCACTCCCATTGGAGACCCAACATTGAACTAACTTTGGCATCTTCTTTCATTAGCCATGTATGATGGCAGCAGTCCAGCGCCCGTCACTCCTCCTGTCCAGCCTGCGGTCGGCAGGCTCATAGAATTCGACGATGGTCCTTCTTCAAGGAGCAGTTTTGCTAGTCAGGGTCGCCAAATCAGCAGATCCAAGAGGAATAATTCTGGCGGCAGTAGTAGCAGTGGGGGTTCAACCTTGAACAGGCAGCAACAGGCCCAGATACCGTTGACCGTTAAACACTTGGAGGAGGAACAACGGTAAAGATGTTTCATCTTACTTGACGAATACGTATTCAATGAAGAGTTTCATAAAGGTTGAGGTCCATTCACCAAAACGGACTACCGACGACGTCACCGTCTCCTCTCCTTCCTCCAGTCGATGGTGACTCACCGTCAATGGAAGACCAGCAGAGGCACCACTTCTCGAGGCACCAAGAAGTCTTCGCACTACTTAACAGTTACGGCAACAGCAGACAAGATATGTTGGCTCTTCTTAACCAAGTCAGTCTGGCTAGACAACGTGAAGGAAGGGATCCGAGGGAGGAAGGGGGAGGAGGAAGCCTCAGTCCTCTGTCCCCAAAAGACCAAGTGAGAATTCAGACAATTTACATTAAGCTACTAGTGTCTTTGTGCAAACTGTACTCCCCTTGCATAGTAATGTGCCGTTAATGCTAGATCACGTCCAACACCCCTTTTTTCAGGAGTTATTACGCCAGCTCAACCGTACTAGTCTTGACGACCGCAGCAGCAGCAACGGGTACAATGACGACGCCAGCTTACACCCACAAGAACAGCATAACCAAGAAGATGAAGTGGACGCTGTGCACCACAGATTTCGACGAAACGCCGGTGATGTTTCTGACTCGGCAGTCTCTGGGCATACAGGAACAAATCGCCACCACCATGGAGCACTTTCAGCAGCCAGTAAAGCTGATCCACACAAGTCCAGGGCGACCAAGAGCCTGAGGCACAGCAGACCGATGGAGCCGCCACCGTCGACCTCAGATCATGTCTCGCCTCCAGACAATTCTACTCGTGCAAGGAGGCTCGACTTGCCGAATGTTTCCCCAAAGCCTCGAGTCAGAAGGGATGACGTCTCTTCCAAAGCTCACGTTCAAGAAGACGCTGTGCAGTCTTCATCTCTTCCCGCCTGGCAGTGCTACGCGTGTACCTACGAAAACTCAGCGCAGTCGACCATCTGCGTGATGTGCGGCAAGTCGCGAGACTCCCCAGACTTTTCCGACGACAAGAGCTTGGCTGTCTCGGCGGACCAGACGTCCATGGTCGAATGCAGAAAGTGCACCCTACTAAACCCGCGGAATCAGCGCAGGTGCGAGGCATGCAACGCGTTTCTTACGAAGCGATTTTGAGCCTACAAGGTGGCGCAGATCGACAGAAGGCGACACCAGCTCGTCTACAAAGAAGTATTAGTGTGGAACAGCGAATACCACGAATAGGCAATAACATTGGCTGGTCGCTGCGTTGCAGGCTCAAACTGAAGCTGAGCAGTAGCCCACACTTGTTGCATGTTAAGTCATAATTCAAGGTTTTTTAAAAACTAACATGACTCTACTTGTTCTAAAATCAGTCGTACATATACTAAAAATTTAGTGCCTTAAATGAAAAACTAAGAAATTTCTTCCACGCAGTACCTAATGTAAGTAGCGGAAACTCTTACGTACAGAGCCCTATGTAACTTTAAAGCTGAAAGAAATCTAAAGCAATGATACAAGACGTGATTCGATGTGAAAGCTGTGAAGAATTGAAATACAATCGATTGTTCTTCCCCGCATCCAAAATAACATTGCAACATTAATAAAGTTTGCTCTTTCGCCTAATTGTATGCACACTTTTGACCTGAGTTGCATGTCCGTCCAAGCACAACCGTAGTAGCTAGAAACTGTAGCCCTCGACGGATGGAAGACAAGTGTATGCGAGCAATGTGCTCGTAACCGTTCGAGTTAATAGAATGCGGCTTCTGGAGCTCTCCTGCTCATTTATTCCCCACCGTCGTATAGTACTATTCTCGCTTCATTGCGAGGGGTGCCAAAAAAGCGCCGGGTGCCGAATAATCTTGCAGCTGAGTGTGTACGTACAATTATACATACCCATGCACTTGGGCGTTTTCTGTACGCGCAGATGGACGCGATGGGGATAGCAATTTTGTGTGCATCGGGCAAGCGTTTGAAGACCTCGTACAGTGCGATTGTCGTTGTCGCCGGAGCCGGAGTTGGTGCAGTATACCAGGCGACTGCAGCACGTGCTATTTACTTATGGGCAGGCGTTCGCGTGTCCTCAGTAGAGAACCTAGTGTGTTCGTCTGTCCCCCCCCCCTCCCCGACCCCTGCTCATCTGGACCGTAGGAGTTAGTGAAAGTTGTCTTGGCTCACCTCAGGCGACAACTGGCCCCAGGAATGCAAGCGCAGGAAGAAGAGCACGTATTTATTCATATATTTCTTAATCCGCTGCTCATAGGTTGCGTATAGCAGCATCACGCGCATGGGTCGGTAGGTACACGATTATTGTATATACATGTAGGAAAGAAACTGCTTTCACTTATACGTACAATCTCTAGCTTTCAATTCTGAATACCGTCAGTGTCACAGTGTACACGCACTGCATGTAGACTCGTACAGGCCTCTGAACAGTCTTGACAGACAGTTTTGCAAAGAATGACTTGTCTTCAAGGAAAGTGCTCTTAAGAAAGGTGAAGCTGAAAAGCGAAAAAGAAGTCTTTGTCTGTCGCAATCCAATTTCTCCTTAAATGCATTATAATAATATGGACGTAAGGATGACTGGATATGAGGGCAAGTGGGTATAAGCTTCACGAGGTATTAGGGTTATAGGATACAACGATCACGGGATATCAGCGGCATGGGATATAAGGAGCACGAGATCATTGGATATAAACATCGCTGGATGTAAGGGTAATATTGGATGTAAGGCCAAGGACCCAATACAATTCACAGCGTGAACATTGAGAAATACGACGACCAGACATCTACAAAGATCAGTTTCACTAGTCCTGAACTCATACTTATATGAAATGCAGGATGCATTTCATGTTCGAGCCAAACCCATGCATCCACCGGACATCTACTTGTCTCCCAGAAACCTCAATACACGACATTTCACACGTGCGACTGTACCTTTATGGACCTCACGTGGAATTCCAACTTCTCCACGGGCTGGAATGCAGGTCGAATTAGAAAGAAAAAAGTCGAGCACTCACGGAGAAAGAGAGAGGAGCAAGCATAGCTGTTAGTAAGCGACAAATCTCTACGTTCTCAGCTGATGAGCAAATTGCAAGGGCCAAAATCCTTGCCAATTTCCCTCCCCATCTCTCTCTTTCTCTCTCTCTGACGTAACAATCAAATGGGCGAAAAGTTGGGTCAGCTGAAAAAATGGCCGGGTGAAGAACAATTCTTACTACACAGTTGAGGCCACTTCATTCAGCAACAATCATACATACGTGTGTATGACTCCGGACTCAGGAACAATTTGTCTTGCCCAATTGAGCGGCAGCTTTTGCCACTCGGTTTCCCCCTAATCCAAGATGAGCTTTTAGTGTCAAAATGGCGAGGGTGGGGGAAAAGTAGACAGGCCTGGAGATAGCACAAAAATTCAAGGGCAGGGGTAAGCTGGCAGTCGCACCGCATGTGTCTCTCACTTTGCTTGATGAACTCTTGTAGAGAAAAAAAGATTATGTATGTCTCTCACTCTCTTTCCAAGCGTGAGTGTGGGTGCGTGCCCGTGTGCGCCCACACGTCCGAGCGGAAAAGTCGCTGTCGTCATAGCGCTGTGCTCAGGAAAAGAAGAATTCTTGGCACCAACTCAAGAAGACGTTCTTTCTACCCCCTTTCTTTCAAAACGTATTTAGTGGCATCGGATCGGAACATCTGCAAACAGCGAAAATCAGCGGCGGCCGCAAGATTCAAGGGCCTGAAAAGTGGTGTAACAAAAGCCTGCGCTTTTCATCATGATCCTTGTATCAAGGTTCCCAGGAGCCGCGGTAGGGTAAAGTGTGCGTAGGCTGCACGAAATTGACGTTGCACGTGTTAAATAAGCAAAGCGTGAGTGTCAACCCAAGATGTCGAAGGCTTTAACCAAAGGGCTAAAGAAGCTGACGTCCAGGCATAGAAAATCCGACATTAGTAGTGAGGATGCCGCCGCCGCCGCCGCCGCCATCGCCGCCGCCGCCGCGGCTCAAAAGCCGCCAACGCCGCCTGAAGCACCCAAATTTGCGCGTCACCTCCCTCCTACCCACATTCAGAAAGTGGGGACGACCCTCGACCTGGAGGTCGTGGCCGAGGAGTCGAAGTCACCGGTGAGAGACCAGCTTGTCGTGGTAGATGTCGAGGCAGCGATTTGACTTTTTCGTGTTCGAGAGCTACTTTAATCCATATGGTCTCATCTCGTCCATTGCTGTGGGATGTAACACAATATGCGCACAGACGTGTTCTTGCTCCTCAGATGTATTTAGAGGTAGGACAAGTTGTAAAACTGCCAGCACTGCTGTATCTGCTCTTATTACAAATGATCTCATGTTCAGTTCTAACATCGCATGCAACTGTAGCAAAGCAGTAAATAGCAACACAAGAATCGTTTTCATACGATACCGCGTTGGCGAACAAATCTGAAGAGAAGATTTTGCCATCCACAGCTGAAAACTAATGACGATGACCGTCCACACGTACCCGCTGCTAGAAAACTTTTTCCCCTACTACCCACATACGAAACAGCCTCTTCCTCGGGTGAAGTTGATGCAACAAGCATTATTTGGCGCGTGTACTCAGGACTTCACCAGGTTTTCATATCCAGCATCATGTGCGTCTCATGCATGCATGCCAGCCCTAATAAGACCCGGAGAAGAAACCTAAGTCACTCTCTCTGTACGTGTGTCTCGCTTGCTGTTGATCGCGGCCAGCAACGTCGTCCCTGTCTCACTTTTCTCTGCACCTCACGTACTATGCAGTCGTGCTCGAGCATCTGATTCTGTAACTGCTTTCTGAGTCTTCGGTCGGGGAAGAAAAGTCCTCAGATTAGGAATCGTGCGCATTTCAATGTTTACTGACCGGAAACGAATGTGTGGTTGGACTCGGCCACGTCAGGCAATCAACTGCTGTCTCAGTATAAACAGAGGAGGCTAAGTAAAGCCTCCCATAACCGAATCCAAACAACTGGAACAATTCAAAGAGGGCGAGAGTGTCGTTCCCCCCATCCATCTTCGCCGCTTTTACCCACTTTTGCTTACAAATGTCAGCACACACTGTGCACGCACATTACCCGGGGCATTTGCGAAGCTTCGTGTCTACCGTCATCTTCTGCTTTGTGCTTATTTGTGGGGAAAGTTATTTAGGGACAGAAATGAGTGTATATCTGTGTTACCTCACTACGTGCAACTGAGGTCAAAAGTTTGCATGCGGTCGGAGAGAGAGAGAAAAAAAAGGAACGGACTTTTCTCATGTTTCAATGGTATTTATCCTTCATGAATCTTCCGATTGCTACTTCACTTGGCCGCAGGCCGAACACAGTGGGGACCGTTTAATACAGCTGCTGCTTTGTGCGATCTTGTGCTGGGAAGGAATATTAATCGCATTTAAATGCTGCAGGAAGAATTTACTTCGACCAAGGAAAGAGTCAATCGTTGCCTGTTCGGATGACGTTATCATGTCCTCATCAGAGCCTAGCGAAGGCAAAACTTGTAGCAGCTAGGCCTCGGTCACTTCTAGTACTTGGACATCCACTTTGTCAACTCCTTCGATCCGCACAATAGGTTGACTAAGTCCAAGTTTGTTGACTTTGGGGGAGTCCCCCGAACAGAAACATGGAGGAATAAAAAAAAGAGATATCATGAACAAAACTTGACATAGAAACAACTTTGATTGTTACTTGTAACACTTTGAAACATAGATCACAGTTTTATTCGTGCATGTAATCGCACATTCATTTGAATTTTCTGGCATGTTTATACTCTGAGCCGTAAGAAAAATGAAGAGAAGAACACTGAAAGACCTCGGAAAAAAAGTTGATTATTTGGATAGGTTCATGTAGTAAAAATAGGTAAGCAGTGAAAGTTTGACATAGTCTAGGCTTGTTGACTACTGGGTGTGTGCGTGGTTCTACATCTCGTTTTCAGTGTGCTACAACGACCGATCGATTTTACCTCGGAAAGATTGGGATTTTTGAACATTACGGGGACTTCTACGTAAGCCAAGGACACATGGAGACATGGACGTACTCAACTCCTTCACGATCGATCATACCTAGGTCTGCAAATGAACACGGAGGAAGCAGGATGTAGCGGAGTAAGGTGACAAAATTGGCAGTGGTCGGTTGTGCAGTGAAAGTGTCACTCATGGAAACAGATAAATTGACTATCAAATGACGCACACATCCTCAGCACTGTGCATTTTTACCAGATTTGTGCACTTCATTCTACAGAATAGATTTCCTTAATAGGTTGCATCACTCCTCTACAGAGAAAAGAACTTCTCCACTGCAGACTGCAAAAGACCATCACAAATGAGATGATAAAATGACGACGAATAGTTTTGTTATGGTTCACTAGTTGAAAGTCTTCATTCATAGGACTCTTAATACCTACAGTAGGTAGTACAAGCACCCGCTTCTCTGGGTGGAAAACCACAAAAAGGGGTTTCTTGAATCCTTTTTTTCATTTCAAGTCTTGCACAACTAGAAAGAAAAATTACCGGCAGCCTTCGTTTTTTGACCTAATACGCGATGCTAAATGATGCATCAACCAACGTAAAAACACTACCAAATTTTGCAGACAAACAACCGGGACTTGAGGATTTCGACCAAATAAGCAGTTTGACCTATTATTATTAACATTAGCAATTTGACCTATTATCTAGCCAGTGACGCATTATCATCCGGCTTTCACTGCATTCCAACAAGGTGGAACCCTTCAGACTTGTGGTCGGTGTTGGTCGTTGACTGGATTGTCCCTTAGATCGCATGATGAGGTGTGGACTCCCTCGAAGTGTAGGTATCGGCGTGTCGGGGGGAAACAGGCTAGTCTTGACCTTGCTCAAGTCCAAGTGGCGGCTCCTCGAGGGTATCATGGATCTTGCGCAGAGGAACCTCATCCAGACCAGCATCGAGCCCGTCCCAATGCTCCATTTCCAATAACAGTGCCTTCAATCTGTCAGACTGAAGACACCTTCAGAGGGCGAACTTCCAGGGTGGGAACTTGGATCTCGAAGTCCGTGCCAGCGAAAAGACAACATACAGAAGTCTCCGCGGCTCGAAGAGTGTGTGTTGGCCTCGTACCTCCCAATCGAGTGGTGAAGATTGTTGGAAACTACGCTTTGTAGATAACGTTCATCTAAATTTAGATAGCTGCACGAAGAAGCAGAGAGTAACTAAACCGAATGCGTAGTAAAGGGTGTAGCAGCAAAAATGTGACTGAGTCTCCCAATCTCTAGCCACACCTTGGTGATGGAATCTCTTAAACTCGGCCCGAGAGTCAAAGTGTTCAAGGAAGAAAATGACTCGAACAATTTGACTCTCGGGCCGAGTTGAGGAGACTCCATCACCAAGGTGTGGCTAAAGATTGAGGGACTCAGTGACATTTTTGTTGGGTGCACCCTTTATCTCAGTTAATTTCCGGGTTTCATCACGCTAACACCATCAATGGCTTCACTTGGTCTTGAAAACGTTAAGGTAACGCTTTGGTCACAATCTTGTTGAAGAAAAATAGAGGTATGATGTGGCCTGCACCGCTTACAGCAAGCAGGACACGCACCCGGACTAGGAGCTTGGTCCTGCTCAGCATGGAGACACCTTGGGGTCCACTACTATAGAATAATAGATCGATCTATTGATCTGGGCATCCACTCAGAAAGTCTCCTCGTCAAAAAAAAGAAAAAATAGCACAGCACCTGTTCGCGTCAGTGAGATGAAAGGAAGGGCCACTCTTCTTAAGCCTCTCGGTCTTCAGAGTCTAACGCAACATTTGTCGGACTTTGAGCACATAACTTCTGCAACGGATGTCCTTGCGAATGAGGAACTCACTAACCCCCTCGCTGCCAAGTTCCTCATGGAGATGTCTGCATCCTGATCAATCATGGTCGGCAGGACCTCCAAAACTACTGACTTTCTTTTTCTTGGTCACTGCTCTATCCAGTTCCTGCCTCCAGTGCCTGAGTCACCTTTCTCTTCTCCAGCCTCCTTGAACAGCTTTGCTATGTTGTATATGCACTCCGATTTCAGCAACTTGTTGACGATGGCGATCTTGGCGGGTGTGCAAAGGCCTAGGATTATCGCAATAAGACAGTCATATTGAGATGACATTTTCGATTTTTTGTATTTTCTGCTACTCACCAGACGCGCAACTGCTCGTTTCAACTTGATGGGATCAGTTCATCCGTTTGGACAGTACAGTAGTAGGGAGAAGAGCAGTGATTGCTAGTGATGGTTTCGAACATAGAAACATCGAACTCGAACACCTATCGAACATCAGGTATCGAACTCGAACAGTTCGTGAACATGTTCAAAATTACCAGAGCTAGAAAGCAATGATCAAGGATGTTTTAGGCGATATTTTACTTAGATGATCCTCAAGAACGTGGGAATTACAACAGTACAGAATCACAATAAGAATTACAGATTGCTATGCAGCACTACTAGCATCCTTGAATTTTTGGCACTCAGGCAGTTGCGCTTCTTAGTAATAATATCACCTGCACTGGAGAATACACGCTCAGCAGGGACACTTGTAGCTGGAATGGACAGATATTTTTTTGCCAAAACATGCAACTTCGGGAACCTTGC
>JAAUXU010160650.1_pt1 | contig 71958 bp, 59 predicted proteins | sample 7278151 | NCBI WGS metagenome assembly JAAUXU01 (sample SAMN14350113, study PRJNA611818) | marine sediment metagenome | isolation source: surface marine sediment (1.8m) | place: French Polynesia: Moorea | collected 2018-08
CTTGACCAGTGAACTCTTAGTGGACTCGCTCGACCTGGACTCTCAATGGCTGAGAAACAACAGGTGACTTTGAAGGCCCAATCTCACTTGGTCTGGCCCGTTTTAAACTTTCAGCTTCAAATCAAAGAAACACTTGAACTGGAGTTGCAAACATTCACTATAAACGGTACATAAAGTTGTGTTTGCAAGCGAAGTTTCACTAATTGTGCCTCATTTTGTGCATGCCTTTTAGTTTGTCCCCAGAGGAAGCACAAGTCAGAGCTTTGGCAGTTCCTGCGCACGCAATTTGGCAGAACCAATGCATAATCTCACAGAAGTCTCTCGTTTGTGCCTTCATATTCGCATTCTCAGTGGTCTCAAAGAAAGTAGAGCAAACTCAGAGGTTAGTTCGTTTAAAGTTGAACACCTAAGAATGGTTCAGTTTGTGATGAATTGCAAACTTTTTTGCAGCGTGTCAGCAATATTTTTTTCATCGACACGGTCGATATAAGAGCAGCTCCCGTGTCCTCCTCCTACTTTTTTGCATAGTAGATTGTTGTGCTTCAACTTTATCAGCTAATTGCTCCAATCTCAGGTAATCAATCACTCCATTGCTGGGCTCCAAATAAAACATTTGAATCTCATTTTTCATTCGTTGCCAACCTGAGCATGATACGTCCAGTGTAATAGGATCGATGCAACAACTTTTTGTATCGTTAGATCTACGTCTGCTTGTGTAATGCTGCTTTTGGATCATCCCGTAGGATAATCAAGAATAACTCTTCTTTAAAGTTTACGGCCAAAATGGCTCAGAGTGGCATGCAAAGTTCACTCTAGTCAAGCAAAGTAGTTTTGAGCCTCCAAAGAAAAGTGGCCTGAAAGGTCCCCTAAAAGCAGTCTTAAAATAAAAGGGTTACAAAGTGACCAGAGGCTCTGCGGTTATTTAGAGCTTTTTCCTACTGCAAATGGCATTAAATGGCCTCAGAGGTCAGGTCTGACCTGACCATTTTTTGGGGGAGAGGGAGGGAATAGAAAGATACTCCACGTCGAATATATTTAGCGACCCTATGTTAAATTCTGTCTCCTGTTTCAAGGCGATATAAAGTGTACGAGCAATATATTTTGTACTAACTTTCATACAGCGTTTTGCGTTCAAGTATCGTAATTTCCTAGTTCCTCTATTAGCGAAAACTTTCTCCCGCGGAGAATACGAAGAGCATCAACCATTTATAGCAGCAGATCTTTGCATATGCTGACGGATGCATTCATGTTCCCGGTACATACTGTGCGTACGTAACTCACCATTTTCTCTCGGACTAGGGGTGCCATTGACCATCCTCTTCTTGTGCTGACCGTTTGCCAGCACCTTCCACTCCTCCACCTTCTCTATGGAGTCGATGGAGTCCTCGGAAACCTCAATCACTGACGTCGGCGTCTCCGGACCCATGACCATCACGCCGGTAGCGCCGATCGGCGTTTGCGCGCCGCCGGCGCCGGCGCCGATGGTGCCATAAAGGGAGGCGCCGCTCTCCAAGTGTTTTGCGTATGTGGAGTCGGCGTATGCGTGAAACGCACACCTGTGGAAACAAAGAGACGTCGTAAATTTGATTTCACACCTACTGAGCATTGCTGCACGTGCAGTGCGAGTCATAGAAAACGGACATAGGATGTCGAAGGGGACATGGGGGAGGTCATTAGGGACATCTCGAAGTGTTGGCAGAGTCCGGAGGCATGGAGGAGGATGAAACGGGGCAAGGGAGATCATTGACACAGAAGATGAGTCAGAAGAAAGCTGTACTGTAGTTAGAGAGAACGAGGTTAAAGGATATCGGACATTGTGTTTGACTCAGCCAGCATGCACGAGACTCGGCACTACACATGATGTGCTGCTACCTCGACGCGTAGTAGAAGATGGAGAAGTCACATGACTGATTGCTTCACGCACGGTACATAATTTTTCGTGGTCTTTTGCTCAAGGATTTTTGCAATGTCGATGGGAAATTTTCTTTACCTTCGCTGAGCCTATACTCTTGGTACAATAGAAAGACTGTGTAAACCAACAAGTTTCCATGTATGACTCCCCCCCCCGCACTTAAGCATGGGTATAGTTGTCTCCCTTGTATAGTCGATCAAAAGTGTTGCATGGACGTTTGTGCACTGTACAAAAAAGTTGACTCCACCAGTTTTGCTTTATCCTCAGTGAGTGCTTCTCCTCGTCCTTATCCCATCTTGTCCATTTTTCCTCCCCTCTACTTATTATTAAAGTGTTGAGACCAGACATCATTTGTATGCAGAGACGCTCACTTTTTGGCACCTCTGCCAGCCAGGCTCGTTAGTGAAGAAAGGTATGAAGTGCTTGTGACCTCCTCCTTTGTAAACACTTTACGCGAGCCATTTTCGTACCTTGTGTGTTCTACATCCGCGCTACAACCTGTTGTCGAGCAAGTACACACTATGTGTTTAGCAAAGTGTAGCATTTGGAAGAACACCTGAACAGGTCAGTGACACCCGGTGGACGATACGACGGGTCATGGACGGGACAGCTACCGTGTGCTTTAAAAATTTTTTATATCTAACGCGTGTTCTGTGCCCAAAGCTGAAGACGTCGCACGTTGGTATTTACATGGCATCGACTTGACCTGGATTGCTTCAAACCACTGACTGTGACTCATCCAGGACGTACAGTACAAACCTTCATTCCTGCACATACGAGACCTCTTCTAAAGCTTTTTTTGGAGAGGAAGCTGCTGTCACTTATGTCACTTTAGCCTTAAAAACCCCGCGTCTTCGGTCTTCCTGACCGAAGAACTACAAGCAATATCAACGTCTTGAGCAATCAGTAAATTTACTTAGAACGAAAAGACAAACAGGGACCTGGACAAAAAATTGGCAGCGCTATCATTTCTCTTTTAGAGGACCATTTGCTCTCCTCAAGCACAAAGAGAAGAGAATGTTGTTGTCTCCTTTAACCCTTTTCGTCAAGTCTTCTTGTGTTAGCAGCAAAACTCCTCGTTTTGAGAGATTTTGAGAGGAGTCGACAATCAACACATGTGAATGTAGTATGTGCGTACAGTGGCCAGAGCGTGGGCCGAGGTGGGGTAGGGAGAGACTCCTTGACAGCAATGGGGACGGTACAAACATCCAGCACGCCGCGAACATGCGATCGGGACCGAAAAGGGGATTTCTTCTTGAGGGCTTCGTCAAAGCCTTTGCCGTGGCGTGCTTCATGTCAGCACTGTCTTTACTGCTGTCTGTCCACTGGAGGGGCCGTCATCTGGGACAGCCGGATCAATCGACAAACGCATATCTGTCGTATTAGAGTGCTCAAGAGGTCTGACATGAGGAGGAGGGGGGGACTTCTTGACCGATTGCTACTGACTACATTGCAGAGTGCTGGAGGCGACGGGTCATAAAGTGTTTCCGGAGGCCAGCTCAAAGTCAATAATCCCTCTTACTGCCCGCGCATACCACAGATCAGACGATGAAAAATAGCAAATCTGACGTAAAAACTCGTTTAAGACCCCTTAACCGGCCTCTTCTCCCGATCAACGCCTGCGACGGCCAAGATGAAAGGACTGCTAAATGCTGACATGGCCATGTTGCCAATTCTTGCCAGGTCTGTATTTACGGTACAGTCAGAGTTCCTCTTCTTCTGGGGAAATAACTTTTTTTAATGACTTGAACTGCACCTTGAAGGCTTCTAAAGGAGATCGCCAGGTTTACAATGCGTCAAGTCTTTGAACCTTTAAAGAAAGTCTCCTCGACGTTGCAGCGAAGAGAGCATAAAGTTTCCGCTATAAGGGTCGGTATTCCTGTACAGCATGCAAAAAAAAAGTGCACCAAAGCTTGTTCTGCAATTTGGTAATACTAATGCTAGTTCTTCAAAAAAATGATATTGTCACACTGCAGTTCCTCTTCAGTAAGGTAGTATTAAAATTTGCAAACATCCGCACTGTTATGGACAGAGTCGAGATTGTGCCAGCAAAAGTGTCATTGTCGTTTTTCACGCTCAAAGAGTTGGGTTTGCACAATGCAAAAAAGTTTGCGGGCTCGCATGACTTTGTCAACTCCTTACAAGTGGGCACTTGCTTGAAGAAGCTCCTGAGGCTTTCCAATGCTTTTGTCCGGACGATCAACTGTCAAATTTTGAAAAAAAAGTGTCTGTTGCACCCCAGAATCACTTTACTCCCACTTTGCATAAAAGATCAGACTTTACTTTTTGCAGAAAGCCGACTCTTCCACACAGTGACGGAGTAAAACTCAAAAATGATCTCCAGGTGAGGTCTTGACCCTGATGGCCACGATCCATGGCCTCATTCGGCAGTTAGTTAGTAGCATTGTCTAGCATTTTGTCACTGGCCCAACTGCGACATGACAAGGCCTGCTCGATACCTGGGTTGCGTTGTTTACTGTCACAGTGCATGCTGTGCTTACTGTACCTGACTAATGCGTTGGCGGCCGTTTCCCTCTTGCAGATGAAGACGTGGCATTCTAGGACCTTGATGCCCGTGGTCCTCCTGAGGATGGCGGCAAACAGAGGTGGGTGGCTGAGGCTGGGGGTCCGCGCGAAAGGTGAGTCCAGAGGCAGAAATCGCTGTTGCTGTTGCTCTCCGTTTCCTCCGGCCGGCACGAGGACGTAGCGGACGGCGGCGCAGTAGTGGAGCGCCTCGATGGGGAAGAAGCGCGTCACGCGCTTGCGGTTCTCATCCACGTTCTCCAGTAGGAATCCGTTGGACCATACACTGAGCCAAGAGTCGATCCCCTTGGCGCCCAACGCGCCTTCCTCCGGGTAGAGCTCGCGCAGCGGCTCCTGGATGCCCTGGAGGCCGTCCTTTGTGACGTGCGGCACCGCCGAGCCCAGATAGAGCACGCGGCAGCGGCATATCGGGGTCGGGCCGCCTCCGTTTTCCCCGGACATGCGAGACCGGCGGCCGGGGCTGGGACGTCTGCGGTCTGGGCTGCTCCTGTGTCGAGGACGCATCGTCTCTAGCTTTCCCTCAATGCCGTTAACTCAGAACTCATCACGTGTATTTTCGGTGAAATCACTACAGCGGCTCTAAGAGGCGCTCCAAGACTATTGCACACACCTGTAGCTCATGGGACTTGTGTTATGCGTCGCTAAAGCTGCACCGTGACACTTGAAGGTGTCACATAACTACAGGGAATTCGGGGCGAGGTCTTACGATGGTCACTTCTTGGAGATCCGTGCGTTGAAATCACCGTAATTTCTGCGCAAAAGCCTGCCTCTCCTTTCCTCTCGGGCGTTTGGCTCACTCGCTCTCGCCAGACTGACTGTTGTACTGGCTGGTTGCGAGCGGCGGCAGCGCGGCAGAGGAGGCAGCCAGGTGCGCTCTCACCTGAGGCTGAGGGAGTCATCATCATTCCTCTGGCTGAGGAGGTGGAACGAGCGAGCGCTCGGCTCTAACGCACCTCGCATTCCTCGATTGCCAGTTTTCGTTGGCGCCGCCGCCGTCCTTATACCCAAGGTAGGTGGAGAAGGAGGGGAGGAAGGAGGGAGAGAGAGGAAAGAGGAGAGAGGAAAGAGAGGAGAGAGACTGCCGGCCATAAGTGTGCAGGCGGGCGTGATTAGGTGGCGGTAACCCCTCTTTGACTATGTAAAAGACTGAAAGATTTAGAAGAATGGTTATACTTGTCCTTGTATGATAGTGCAAATGACTCTGCAGCCCAGACTATGCAGAGAGGAGAGGGAAAATTCCTCTTATTCGATTTAAAACCGGGCCCACAAGTCCCTCTCCTTACAAGTTTAAGAATAGTAAGTAAGAGCCATATTAACCCACCCCCCTCCTAAGTAAGGTTTAGAAGGTACCCCCTGTTGAAACTTAAGTTGACCCCCTCCCCGGGTTGGATCCGACCACTTGCACACGAAGAAGAGAGAGAAAACCGCTGCCGGCGGCCGCGAGCAGGAGAAGTCATCAGACTGATTATCTTCCGCCGCATCCCGCCATTTATTCTTTGTGAAAATGTGGCGCATTCATCCATAGTAGCGCATTCAGGACAGGATGAGTGAATGTCCACCGCAAGAGAACCGCACCGGAGAAAAAATCATCCCATGAAGCTCGATTGATCCAAGTGCGAGACCAGCAACAACTTGCACATCTTTGCGATGACTGCGACGACGTCTCTGTTGCTGTACAGGGTCAACCTAGCATCGAAAACTTGGTGTTTTCACTGTGGCATCTTGGGCGTGATATGCAATCGTTTTCCGAGTGATGCAGCCCATGGTTTCTTCAGCGCATACATAGGAGAGGCCTTCTTCTCAAGCCAAGAAGCTGCCTCCGTCGCCGCGTCCGCCGCCGCTGCTACTACTACTACTGCGGTGGCGGCGGCAGCGGCGGCGGCAGCGGCGGCAGCGGCGGCCGCGAGCGGCCAACCCGCTAGCCTTGGGCTCCATTGCAAGAAGTGACGTCTTGAGCGCGCGCGCGAGCTGGAACAACCCGCCGCCGGCTGCCAGAGTCCCAATCTTTAGCTGGAGCTGCAGCAGTCAAAAGACGTGATGAGGGCGGGGAGGAAGGGGAGGTGGCGGCGGGCAGCCCACTTGGGCTCTGGCGCGATGGGCAAGGCTGCATGCCTTTTAGGGGAGAACCGGGTGGAACCTTAAGAGAAAAGAGACTTTTAAGAATGACCGCAGCTTCTGCGCTGTCTTTGGACACGTATGAGCGCACAGGACGTCCTGTGCGTGTGTACGTTCATCCGTCCGTCCCTACACGTGTCTTGAGCCGGCAGCAGTCGGCCGGCACCAACGCACGGACGTCGCAAAATGTCACATTTTTCCCCTCCCCATGAAATGCGCATTAATAACGCCCAAGAAGCATTGTTCCCCCACTCCGCACGAGAGGTTGACAGCGCTGGCACCGGAGGCCTCCCTCCTTGAGTTCCTCAGCCGCGCGATTGCGTGTGTGACGCAGTTCGCCGATACTGAGTTGAACCACTACGGAGTAGTGAGGACTTAAAAGGAAACATGCCAAGATGCCGAAAAAACACGCGCCAATAGCAGTGGGAGCTTGGAAGCAGAGGCTGAGACTCGGCAGGATAAGGTGTGGCTCTCCCCTGAATAAGCAACTCTCTGGGTTCGTTCGCTGGGCGGCGATGAGGAACTGTCAAGACGCACGAATGCCCAATAGCGGCGAGGCTTAGGGACTTGCAGATTGGATCGGATTTCTCAGACTGCTGCAAAAATTTCGGGTGCGGTTTTTTTTTGTTGTTGTTGGCTTGTCAAAGATTGATTTCCAAATCGGTTCCTCTGCTGGGAGGCAGCGCTGGCCAGATTCTTGTGCTTTGAGGAATGGATTCCTTTGAGCGGTAGTGATGATATTCATTTAATCTTTTTGCCCGCGGCGCGAGCAGGCCCTACGCTAGGCCTCCCGACTATCAAAGTTGTTCTGGTTGTTGTTAAGTTTTTGAGCTGAGGCCGTCATGCTCGAAAGGCGAAACTCCAGTTTTGCAGCAGGAGGAAAGACCTGGCCTCAGGTCACAATTGTCGGGCGACCCCAAAATATGGTCACATAATCAGATCATATCGGACCTTTGAGGCTGCCCGGGGATGCTAAGCTAATACTCATTTTTCATCCTCGAGCAAAACAGACCCTCCTCTACTAAATAACAATTGTCTAACTACGCGCAAACTCCCAAGTAGGTAGCATAGTTATACTACACGTCGGCGAAAAAGAGCCCATCGGCTATAGGGCATAAGTACTTACAGGAAAATTGCGGTTGACTACGGAATTTGGCCTCACAGGGAAAACACTAGGGCAAAACAAGAGCAGTCGTATAACAAATCATGGCTTTACGAATAGAGTATGCATACAGCAGACGTACGGTACGACACAATCAGGGCACAAAGCTTGCTCACCCCTGGTTTTCAAGCAGAAATCGTTCTATTCATTTTTTCTCCTGACGTAGGTGTAGCCCGAAACACGATGTCATGGTTTAAAATGTCACGCACCCTGTGTCTTGTAATTGGTGGCGCCAAATCTTCGTAAATAGCGGAATAATGAGGACTTCTCAGGCGAGATTTCGGTCAAAGCTTCTTTGTACATTAAGGGGTATACAAACTTTCTGACCTGATTGAACGAACTCACGCCCACAAAAAGTTAATTCTTCCTGTCTGCCTGCAAAACGCGTTTACCCTGAGGTCACTTTGATGGGGGTTCTTGAAAGTTACGAATTTGCAAAGCATTGGGGTTGAGTGGAAAGTAACTTATCACAAGTGGAGGCACATCTCCTACGTACGTCACTGACTTCAAAGGCAAGTTGAGGTAAGACAAAAGATACGATATCTATAGAGGAAACAGTATGAAGACTAGACTTCTCGTAGCATCACCTCTAGCGGTCAGTGAAACAATGTCAGACGTTTCTAAACAGCATCTGTACTGCATGCAACAAAATATTTTTCCTTACTTCCTGCAGTATGTGAAGCCCCAGCCCAGCCAAGCTTTGGAACATTGTCTCTTGTTGTTTCCTCTGTGAAGACAACATCGTCCGTTTCCCCCATGAATTCTTCTTCTTTCTCCCCCCTGACTGATTGGGATGATAGATGCCATTCTGACCGGCAATCCAACAACTTTCATTACCGATGTCCAAGAGCTCAACTGACGGCCAAGCTGGTCTACAGTGTGAGTCACAAAAAAAATGTTCCATGGGGGGCCATTTAAAAGGCAGATGGGGAGGTCAACAGTAGACAGGTAGACGGGCATGGTCGCGGTCTGGGAGGGACGGTCCGGAGGAGTGACATGACTTTGGTTGATGAAACCAGAAAGAAGACCAAACAGGAGCCCAGGAAGAGCGCATCGGACATCTCTTTCACTCGCACAGTACGTACTACGTCAAATTACCTGCTCTGCTCTCTCTCTGCTCGCCTCAAAGCTTAAAAATCTGGTCGAGCAATCAGAGAAAAGAGAAGAATGCGGGCTGACCAAATCAACGAGTGGAGGAAAGATAACGCAACCCTGCCGGGCAACTCTCAGGTAATGCATTACAGGAAATTAGTGCTCTGCGGTATGGACATCAGTGCCGGAGCCAATGCTGCAGAGCATCGCCGAGGGACTGGAATTCTAGGTAAGGGCAACACTATGAGACGTACAAACTGGAGAGCAGGATTGAATTCGTGGACAGTCATTGTACCAAAGTGAACGCCTACTCCTTTCTCCGGGCGTACCACATACGATGACGTCCTGGCTGGCCCGTTGTGAATGAGACGATTACTTGGAACCGAACACGACCTGATTTGGTGTGGTGAAGCAGTTAGCAAGTTCAGGAAAGCAATCGGCCCAAGGAGTAAAAAGATTGGAACTGAAAGAACAACACTTACATGCATTTATATTATGTCAATATATGGTCTTTTTTTTAGCTACACTGGTGGGTGTAATTAGTCTGTGTATACAAATAGTCTCACACAGACTAATATCGAAACTGAGTTTGATGGAAAACCAGTTGTGCCTGAATGTGATTCTGAGTCTGCCTCGGAATAAATGAATGTATACGATGAAAATAGCCTGTATAAGAAATTAGTCTACGTGAGACTAATTCTGATAATACAGGTTTGAAAGCTGCTTTCAAAATTAGTCTCACTCAGACTAATTACACCCACAAGTGTGCTATGCTCAAGCACTCGGCGTACAGTTGGTTGCAAAAAACCAAGCCTCACTGCGTACTTGCAAGATTACCACAGACTTCGCGACTGGAAGCATGTGAGTTTCCACTTTTACAAATGTAGCCTCTTCATTTTACTGTGTGATGCATATTGGCAAGAGTTACTTCTGCCTGGTGGAGAACAGCAAGCCAGTCAAGTCATTTTCTAACAGTATACACCATTTTCTCAATGTCTATTGTTTTTTCTTCTTCCGATGAAACCTGGTCTCTTCGGGGTCAAAGCCTCGCTCGGTGGCCCCAAACACGGCCCAGGCCGGAGTCTCGGCGGCGTAGTCGAGTGCATCGAAGGTCTCCTCTTGATTGTCGCGGTGGCGCGCAGAAAGGCGGTGGAACTCTTCGTAATCGATCCAGGTTTTCCACTTGCCATTCGCCTTGAAACGCTTGTTGGCGATCAGCACACAGTTGGAATGCTCATGCTCGCAGGCGATCTCATAGTCCTGTGAGAACAGCCGAGAACAGAGCTGTTGGACGAAGGAGAGCACCTCCTCGTGCCAGGGGACGTTCTCCATGGTCAATTTGGATCCTGTGAGGAAGATATGAAGATCACTTAAATTCTGACTGGAAGGATGGAACGAAGAGCACTTGCACGTTCTTTAGAGCCTTCAGAACGCCTACAGAAATGGCCTGAATCCTAAAAAGGTAAATGCTCAACATTGACCAAAACTACTGCGAACGCTGGAATAACTGAAACTTTACAATTTCCATACTCACGAAAAAATCTGTGACATTTCTGTTATGTACGTACACGACTTGTACGACATGCATATTTCATGTGTGCTTTGTTCTCTGTGTAGGTCAATTCCGTACAATGAGTAGTTGTAAATAGCTGTAACAGACACTTGCTACGATTTGTGAAATAAAAAAACGCACCTGTTGAAGTGCCACAGTAAGTGACTCCCTTCACCTCGATGAAATCTGGTCTTCCTAATGCGATCAACTTCGCGTAGTTGTCCATTTCCTCCACGTTCCAGCCTTTGACCAGGGTAAGGCGGTAGACGGTGCGCTGGCCTTTGGCTGACAGCGCCTTCAGACTGTCTAGAAAACGCTCCCAGAAGTCCCTGCAAAAGACAAGTCGTAGTGCATCACGTCTGGCTCGGCCCGTCGAGTCTGGCTGAGGTCAACTATACTTGTGCAGAGGTCGGTCGATCTTCTTGAGGGAATCTTTGGTTGATGCGTCGACCGACACGTACAACTGCGTGATCGGGGACAGGTTCCTGATGGCATCGGGGAACTGTGCATTGGTGACCAAGAAGGTGGAGATGCCCTTTCCGTGCAAAAGATCAACGAACCTGAAAGCAAACATAAATACGGTAGGGTTCAGTCGCGTAAACTGAGTAGCTGAGACACCCTGCATTGCTGAGCGGTCGGGCAGTCCAGGCTTTTCGCCCAGTTCATGCACTCCAGTCCTAATCGCGACCTCCAATCTGACCTACAACGATGTCCCACGTCACTGCTAACCTCATCCGATCTGGATGGGGGGGCCGCATGACAACCGATGGGATACTTTGGGAGTGTCTTTCTTAAACTTTTTCATCGGAGGCCTCTGTCACCACAAACTGATTGTTTGGGGACTTCACGAACTAAAAAGGACTCCCCTACACGACCTGGGGGTAGGGAACAGCTATCCCGGCTTGAACCGACCCAAGTAAAATGCCGGGCTCTTGCCAATTTTGGGCCGCCTCAGACCAACGGTGCAGTCGCCTATCCCAAACACACACGTGAACAGACATTCTATACTGAAGATTTATATATCCCACTTTTTAGCGCAGTCAGGAAAGGGCTAGATCAGTTGCACACCGTTGGAGCAACCGCAGCTCCAGACCTGAACTGACCCAACCTACCAGTAAATGTGAGTTTCAGCATTGCTTAAGCCTACGTTGCATCAGGGATGAGGATTTAAAGACACAGTTTCTCTGTTGACTCTTTTACCGAGGCTATCTAAACAATCCACAGACTACGCCTTGGGGGGCTCCTCATGGATGGGCTACGGGGGTCAGAACCTGACCTGGGTGGTGGCGATGTTGTGGATCAATGACACTGCAACTACAAAGGAGGACGTTTACCCTGCAATGAAGCAAACAACTTCTACCGTCGCTCAACTTTGTAACGAAAGTCTTGACGAAGAGGAGACCTTGAAGTTTACATCAACAAAGGGTGTGTGCATTCACTTCCTCAATAGAAGTGAAGGATCCTACAAGATGTCTGTTTGGACATTTGCTGATGCATTCTCCGTGTCTCGGAGACTCCCCAGTGATCTACGTATTCCGTCACCTCGACATCAGTGTAGGTGGAACCGGTGGAAATTCCCCCGAATGCACTGTGAGAAGAAGGAATTTTGTCCACTTTCCTCTTGTGGCCCACGTATCTGAAGTGGGGGAAAGAGGGGAAAATTATGGCCATCCCGTCACGTTGAACCGGTTTGCGAAGAATTTGCCGACGGTCCATTAATTAGCACTCGCTCCAGGAGACACCGTCAGATCAATTTCCTTCTCTGGAGAAAGAAATGGACTCTGTCACAGGACCTGGGCACATTCATCTGCACTCTTTTGGCACTTTGGAGACAAAAATTCCCTTTTAAAGCGTTTGTCCCACAGTGAAAACAACTCGCGACATGATCCACTTCAGCTTGTTCCTCGTATAGCCTCAGTCAATCTCTCGATTAAGTCGAAGTCATGGAATGTCATTGTCTTCAAAGTCACTTGACATACGGTCGATGCTCGTGTCTGACGTGCGGACAAGGATACTGAAAACTTTTTTCTGATATCCAAAAAAATTACCTGACATCAGTTGAGACAAGAATCTGCTGTGCAGTACAGAAGATGATGACTTGAGTTCTTCATGCAGCGCGAGAACTGCAATGGGAAGCAGCAGCATGTAACCCCCCCCCCTCCCATTGGGGTCAATGAAAAAATAATCGTTGATGTTCTGCAAGTCTAGTCTTCAGAAGTTACAGTGCAGATTTTTGCCTCAAGTTTGTCAGCAAATTGCTATTCTTTCAGGAGTTCATGATTTGGTCAATTCTTTCTCTGTGTATCCGACCAGACCAGTAATATCCTCAGTCATGTCAGAGACGAGTAGAGGCCCAGCAGTCAGTGACTTTTCCTCTCACCCTGTGCAGTTCAGACGGGGTTGCATTCAAAGTCCTCTTTATTTTTGTGCAAGGTTCGGTTTGTGTAGCTCAGCAGCTTCAAGATGCGATAAGTCACACTTCCACGCACAAATTTCTGAGGCTTTGGCATCAGCTGATCAGAAATTGAGCGTTAAATGGAGTTCCCACCATATTTGGGCAATGAATTTGTCAGTTTATTGAAAATAGCAAATGAGCATTGCCAACCATCTGTACTGCAGCGAGGTTGCAAGAGAAGAAGGTTAAGCAGTCGCTATGCACAAGTATTTTGCAAATGAACTTCATTCGAGTTCGGTGGTCAGAGCCTCTACTTACTAACCATATTGTTCTTGGTGACACTGTGAAATGTATGGTGAAATACCACGTGATTTGATGCAAAGACAGAGAGCCAGGTAACCTGCGACAAAGCCATGTACATGAACAAAGATTACTACCAGAAAATGTCCGTTGTACACCGGGTGCGTCAAAACATCTCGAACGCTTTTCTAGACCAATTTCAACCTAATCTAGTTCGGCACCAACGAATCTCAGGGTCCCTATGATCCAGCTGAGTGGGAGAGCAGTTTTATCGCCGCAAACAACGCTCGACATCACTGCAGAAGCTGCAAGCGTTGCCTTACCACAGACTTCAGTGGCACTTGTTGGGTTTGACGCGATGAACCGGGTGCTTTTGCGATTGATGTGAGCATCGATGGTGAAGGTCTTCTGGCCCGAGAGCACGATGACCTTCTGGCCTTGCTCCTCAAGAAATTCAGGACTTTTCGGCATCGCTGCACCCGCTCTTGACGTTGCTGTTGTTTCAGAAGTAGGGCGCGGCAGACGACAAGAGACTTTAGGCACAAATCTTGTTTCACCAAGTCCCCCGTACACTTCTCCGAGACTTTGTTGCCCTTGGCGAGCTAGGATGTGGACATGCGCTGGTTGTCATCGATTTGCTGCTTGACAGCATCCTGCAGGGCCTTGGTGCTTGTGGTTCTTAGTTTGGCCGCATCTCTTGCGCTTTGTCACGACTCCTGTGTCGTTGTGGAGACACTTGGCGATGAATACAGTCCCACTGGCGACCCCAAAGTTGCGGGCAATTTTTGTGGGCCTCTTGCTAGCCGCAATCCACATACAGGTTTTTCCATATTCAGGCCTACCAAACAAGGTCAAGTTACCACTGCTTGACACCGACCGATTTAAACCTAAGTACCTGTTCAGCCTCGTAGGAATGGTTATGATCATTTTTCATGTAAATTTCATTTAGAAAAGTGGTCAAGGTGTTTCAACCCACCAGGTACTATGACAGTAAGATCACCCGGAAAAATGAGCAGACCTTTTAAGCCAGAGGTGCCTTCGACCTTGTCATTTTCCGGCGTCGCCAGAAATACTGTCCCCTACAAATGCATCTTCATATCAGCACCGTCCTGATCGCTTACCTATTAATTTCCGGGTACATGATGGGCTCCCCGACGAGTGAAAGCGCGCAGTGCTTAACCTGTGACGCCTCCCTCAGCCTCTCCTCGAGAGCTCCTGGCACTCCGTTCATCTGCTTGACCATTGCGTAGTGTTCCTTCAGCGCGCCATCTAGGATCTCCTGCGGCGAGTCCGTGCGCCACTTCCACTCCGTTCCCACTGGGTTGGAATGGTGGCGCCAACAAAATACACACTTATTGGCGCACGCCAGGCTAGGTGTGGTCTCCATGCAGCGGTGGGAAGCGATACCATAGAATGTGTGCTTGTAGCACCCCCCACGGCCGCGAATCATAGCCTAAGGCAATGTGACACAGAAATGCACAGATGAGTGATCGTGGTTAAGTACGAGGGTTTTTTTGTTATCCACATTAAAGGAATACAATTAAGTTTGCAAAGGTGAAAAGAGGATCGCCAACTTTTTGGGGTCACATACCTTGGTCCACCGACAGATCTTGACACCAGAGTGACTGCCAATCAGCCTGTATCCCTGCTTGGTTAGTGACTTTCGCAGCTGCGGCGTGATCATCTCTTTGGGTTCAGATGAAACTTTTTGCTGCTTTCTTATGACAGCACCCATATCTTCAAGATCGACGAGACCCTCCTCGTCACCAGACGGATTTTCTTCCTCCTCATCGTCTTCTGTTGTCACTCCATCCGATTCCACACCATCTTGAACGCTTTCCTCACATCTGCATCGCAAAGGAACGGTAAAGCAGTGATCGAGAGAACTGCTCGTTCATACAGACATCATTCTTATTTGCTCGAAAAATTGTCGTTGCCTCAACAATTGAAGCATCCACTAAGTTCCCTACATGTCTGACCAACGACGGCCTCACCTTTGGTCGTTGAACTTTTCCACCCTGTTCATCAGTTGGGATGTCCACTTGGCAAAGTCTTCCTTGATGTTCTTGCTCTGATCTCCCAGCCCCAGCGGATGGAACCTGCTGCCACCCAGAGAGTGAAGGAAGCGGTCGATGTCTCGGCCGCAGGTGTTAAACTGCGGATATGCAGAATCGCCAAGTCCAAAAACCGTGAAGCGAAGGCCTTTCAGAAGTGAGTGTTGGACTCTGAAAATGAGGTGTACATGGTCAGTTGGCCAGTCAACAAAGGCAGCTCAGTATCTTCCTGAAGGAGAGTTGGTGAGGTGAACCTTGACCGTGAAGGCTATTCTGAGTTTTCAGCAACCATTTCTCGTCTGAAGTAAAATGCAAGTAGACCCTTTCATAAAAGTCACCTCCTTATGATGAGGCTACAAATCTGCAGAATTTGCAGATACTCAGGATAGACAATGCTAAAGTGTCAAGTCATGAGTCTTTGAAGGATGTCTTTGAAGGTCTAGTTGCAACGGCCTGGCAGAAAAGTCGACAAATTTTTACCTAAAGTCCTTAGAGGTCTCCTCCATCCACCGGTAGAACCACTTCGCCCCCTCTGGCGGACCCCCTTGGTCATACGAGGGCATAATAATGACCAAGAGCGTCTTCTCCTTGGTCAATGACACCAGCTCCTCCTCGGGGTCCAGCGACGACACATTCGACGAGGACGCCGACGGCAGCAAGGATGCAAAATCCTTGGTCAAAGTCACCGTGAATGAGGCCGCAGTCCCTGAAGACGTCCCATAAAGGACTCGAAGGCCAGTAACTTTTTTGTCCTTGCAGCACTCTGACCCTGTCTCCGAGGATGTCTCTTGAGGGACTCGAAAGCCATTGACTTGGCATGACTTTCTGCTGTCAAGCAATTCTCTGTTTTGGGGCAGGCATCTCCGTCCTTTCTTGAAAAAGACGAGAAAGACTAGACCAAAGAAGACTCCCACCAGAAAGCTGGGGACGGACAGAGTCCCGAACAGCACGAGCATGGCCTACCGGATCTCAATGAAGCAATGTTTATTGTTTTACTTCACGACGCAGCAACCGCAAGTTACTAACGTCAACCTCTAAACCTCGAATCGTTCGTATGAACTTATATAAGTGTACATCGACTGAGTGCGCCAAAGTGGATGCATTACGACAAGCATGGGCTGGAGGCTTGAATCAAGGCGTGACGTGCTTGAGGTTCAAGGCTCCCAAGTCTAGGCTGTAACGTCAGAGTGAGTAGGGTCATTCATGATGGTCTGAAGAAGTCTACGATAGAACATTTCTTCGCACTCTAGTGCACGTACTGATGCTACTGACGTTTGTGATGATCTGGGCAGATTTGACCCCTCCTCCTCAATGGTGGACGCCTTTTGTCTAATACGGCAATGCTACCTTCCAATGAGTACAAGTGGTCTAGACTAGAAGTATATTTCACATTTAAAGCGAATAATAAGGCCGATCTGCTCGCTTAGGTATAATAGGTAAAACTTAACACGAAATTTCCTCGCGGCAAACAAGCAAGTGCGCGCAACATCAATAGCAGTTCCTTACGTAAACAAATAGGTGTCAATATACCGCATGTGTATGTACTAGTTCGGTAAATATGAGTAATCTGGCATGTGCAACGATGTTCATGTACAACTAACTCCATTGACGACTACCATTGATGATAATGAGGATCCCAGTTCCCTTGATGGTGGGAGTGTTGCAGCGTACAGTACACTAACCAGGAGTTTGTGCAAAAGTGTCCATTTCTAGAGGTTCTTAAGGTACCGCGGATTGCATAATGATACAGCATAGACATTCCATTGCTCTCGTTCCTTCAGGACTCTTTTGGAAGAGACCCTGTTCTAACTGAGTGTCTTTCACAACTCGGATAGTTCTGCCACACTATTTGACGGACTTCTTGTCAACATCTGCACCAGATGACTTGCGGGCATGAAAGCCTTAAGAAAAGTCTTCTTTCCTATTATAAAATGATGATTGCCACTCCCTCGTGCTCTCACTGGACAGTCTTGCACTCATGACGACCAGAGAATCTTGTGAAAGCCTTCATAGAGAATGAGGAAGCAGTGGCTAGGGATATTGCAGTTGAAAACCTTGGGTTATTTGAAGTCTCGGGGTAGACGTGCCGATGTCCCTGCTTGCACAGGATGCCTTTCACAACTGAGGTTGTTCTGTCACTCTGCAGTCAACAGACTTCTGGGAAAGAATCTGTGCAAGCATTTCGTGAAATGAAAGCTTCAGGAAAGGTTCCAATTGGGAAGAAGAGTCACCCCCTCCTGTTCTCACAAATCCTTTTTGCATGCATGCTGACCGGACTATAGAGTCCCCCGTCTGGTGCATCCTGTAAAAAGTCTCCGCAGTGAATGAGGAGGCAGCGCCCTCTAGCGGATTGCAGCTGAAAACCGTCGTTAACATGAAAGTGAGAGAAACCCTCGTGACAATACGTGTGCAAAGAAGGAGACGAAAATTTCACTGTCAGAAAGCCTGCGTTTCATGCCACTTCTTCACGTGATAGTGGCTGACACACACAACAGTCAATACGAGGTGTCTTCACCATCTATCCACCCAAAGGAACAAAACCCCGAGTAGTTCAGCTCCAAGTCAGTGTCAGTAGGGGGATCAAGGTGATCAGGAGACTGGGAGAGGCCAGGGCACTGATGGCTCCGTTCTTCAACATTTGCCGGACTCTCTCCCACACGCCTTCGTTCTTGCCAGGCTCGATGCCCAACAGGAAGCAGAACATCTCGTACATGTCCACCAGCTCCACTTCGCCGTACTCATTTCCATCAGATTTGAATCCTAAGAAGAGCCAGAGAACGTATGTAGGTAAAGAACATCTACGTTGCTACATACAGGGCCAGTACAAATGGCATTGGCATCAACCAAATCTCCCTCGCGGCAAATTTTTTTGCTGCCAAACCGAAAAAGCTTTTTCCTGTACGTACGTCCTGCTACCATCAGTGAATGAAATGATGGAAACATTCCTGCAGCAGTGGAAGAAGAATTGTGCTGTTACCTGGTCCTCTGGCCATGAATGCGCCTCTCATGTCCGGCTCCTCTGGATCGTATCCGCTAATTCCTTGTTTCGTTTGCTCCAGCACAGCTGCCTCTTCGTCGCCTCCGTGAGATTTCTTGATTGACGGCGGACGCTGGAGATTGGAACCAGCGCGAATAATCACCACACCAGGGCGAGCAATCACCAGAATTGGAGGAGTGTTGAAGTTGTTCTGAAGGAGGAGAAATGACTTCGTCAAATCGTGAGGCATTTGTACTACGTTCGACACATTTGCACCTCACCCTGTAGTGCAACTCCTCCGGAATCTCGTCGCTGGTGTAAACGTCACATCCGGCCATGCCCTTGCGTAGCTCGCGCATGATCTCGCCAACGAAGCGGTGGTCACGTGGATACACGGCCGCGCTGGCCCCGCTACCCACTACCATGTGTACCTGACCGAGTAGGCATAGCTATAATCATTGTCACAACACCACAGCAAGTCGGCATTTCTCCTGATACGTGGAGCATCTGGTACGGCTTACCTAAGCATGTGACATAGGTACACGTTCCTCGCAGCTCACCTTAGGAGTAACCCTGTGCAGGGCGCGCCCGATGCTCGGCTTCCTCACTAGCGTCCCTCTGAAGTTGGCGTGATGTTTTGAGGGTAGCGGGTCCGAGCCGTAAGTCATGCCATGGTCAGACAAGACAACCACGTTTACCTGGACAAAAGCGCACAGATCGGGAAGAGCTTACAACTGCAGCTCCAGAAAGCTCATAAGAGCTGAGGGATGCAGGGAGGAGGATGTAACGGTCATGCAGAAGTCACTTTGCGTCTAATCTCTGCTTGCACTTAGTCGGCCACGCTCAGGTTGGCCTCCAATGAAGAAGGGAAGGCAAAAGTGACTGCTATGTAACACTTCACTTCACTTTTTTTCAACACTTCAATTTTTCCTATTGAGAGCCCGGCCAATAACTGGATGTCAAGCTGTGAAAACTGTCGGCGCCTCTACTTCTCACTCACGCTTTTGTCCATGTGGGCCACCCTCAGCCTCTTCAGGAAGTTCTGTATGTATCTGTCGATCGTCCTCAACGTGTTCTCCACGTTCTTGGAGAGAGGGCCGAACTTCGCGGCAGACACCTTAAGGCTGTCGTCGTAGATCTGAAACGACCAAGGGTTGCCAACTTCGCGGCCGTGCTGAACCGACATGTTTTTCTCACTAGTGCAGCGTCTTGTCCCTTCTGGAAGTGAATGAGCGCAGTCTCTAGAGTGATGGCGAGCGTCTTGGAGTTGTCCTTCTCGTACACAGATTCGCAGTGGCCAGGTTTGATTTCGTTGGTGTCGTGCCAGGGGATGTCGCACCTGGACAGAGGAGGCGCTTAGTTTGTCTCAGCAGTTTTTTTTAAAAAAATCTGTCATTTGAAAAACACGACACCATTTGCCTAGAAAAGTGTACTTCTTTGGAATATTCTAGATCCAGGCAGAGCTTCTTCGTGAGACATACGGCTCCCCTCAAAGTACTACTTAGACGCCTGATTGGTCATGCTCACCGTCCCCACAGCAGCGTGGTGAACTGGATCCCTTGCTTCTCAGCAGTGGCCCAAATGGGCTCCACCTTCTGCCACCACCGGATTTCTCCCGTGCGTCGCTCGTCGGAGCCGTCGAAGTACGGATTCTTGTGACGTCGATGTTGAGAGGATGACTTCATTGGATCGTAAAACGTGTCTCCGATGATCCCGTGTTTGCTCGGGTATGTGCCTAAAAGAACCATTTCATCAAGTCACTTGTGTCTGCTGACATCCGGACTACTTATGAGAAAAGGCACTTTAAAGTATAATTTTCACAAGGAAGACTTTGGAAGTGTCCTTGACTGACCATAGCTTAAACCAGAATATGTCGCCATTGAGAGCCGGATTGACATCCCTGGCGCGCTTTCTTCCATTCGTCCTTATTGAAGATCTTCTTCCAGTTCTTTAGCTTTATATTGAGTAACCGTCAACACCTTCTGGCCTGACAGGCCGACCTTTTCGTCGTCATTTTAAAGGGGGAAACTCAAAGAAAAATGTCATCTGGGACAAAAAGCTACCATGCCTTTTTCTTGCTTGACATCTTTTTTCTGACCGCTCAGAGACACCCACTTGAAATCCACTCATCCATCTTCGGATGGGTAACATCGATCAGCATGATAGAAGCCTCCTTAACCCCCTCCAAAAAAAAAGAGAAATCTTTGTTCTTGTTGGTGTTGGCAAAATTATTTTCCCGTGACGAAAAAATGGTGCAAAGACAAGGAAGAGGTGGCAGATCGATTAAGTCTGCGTCCTTGATAGCAATCTTCTAGCTCAAGTCAAAAAATTTCCATATATTAGACCAAGACTGCACAGCGCACGTCAACAGGGTAGACTTCTAGTAAGGGCCAATTTGTTGTTGTCACTTCCGCCCGAGCAGAGGAGCCCAAAAATCCCGGCGAGCAGTTCCTGCTTTCAAGTCTTCTTAGTCTCCCTATGTTAGTGACGATCAAATGTTCCTGGCTAAAGTTCAGTGTTGCTCAGAATTCCCTCTGATAGCTTTGAATTATGAATAAAAAGTAAAAATACGGAACCAAGAATTCGCCGTCTTGGCGTGTTGCCTTTTCTGATTTTTTGCCCTTCACGTTTCATAGCCCCTTCACTAGGTTTTGCTCCTTTATCAGCAAAAAGCTCGGATGGCCTGAGCTTGAGCCTCTAACAAAGAGGCTTGGATTCGGACTAGAGGCCATAATTTGGTGCTCGAGCCATCACTAGTTTCTGTCACGATTGCTTGTCAAAATGTACGAGCATGGTGGATGTCTGACTAACTACTCTCAAAACCATTTATTGGAGAGGACCAACTGCAAGGGCTATAGTAAAAAACTCGATTGCTTCGGCAATCTGTCTAGGGGAAATCAATTTTGGTACACCCTGTGCACCGGCTGACCTGTGTTAATCGTCTGCCAAGATGGGAAGTCGTCCGAGGGAAAAACAGACTTGATGTACTTGGCTCTGACGCCCTCGCGCTGGAATTCCTCGAAGCCCGGAAATGGCTTTCGAGATCGCATCGAGAAGAGTCGCTGGTAATCCCAACGGAAGCTGGAAGGGAAAGGGGACGTGTATGAAGAGGTCGGCGTCAACAAGGATGACCACGGAGCAAACAGTGTTGACAAAGCTGCGTGAAGAATGCGCTTGAGTCTTTTTCTCCCCTGCTCCTCGTCTCCGCTTGGATGATTGCAAAACCAAAGGTTCTTAGAAGGCTTTTCTTGCTCTCCACCTCTCGATCTGCATTCATCACGCATGATTAGGACTGATCCGAGGGCAGAAACCTCCGGAATCCTTCTCATGCTCTCCCCAATGGGAGGGAGGAAGGAAGGAAGGAAGGAAAAAGCTTTCCTTAAATTGACTGTAAATCATCTTGGCACTAAAAACGTTCAGGGCCTTCCTCGACAACAACTTGGGATGGGGTGCGGGATGGCCTTGTACAAATCAAAGGCAGCTTAATGGTGGCAGAAGAGAAGTCGGCGTCAACTTTTTTTCTCGGGGTCAAAATCGGTGGCGAAACTGTACTTTCAGCGGCAGAGAAGATTGAGGGCGTGAGTCAGCTGTGCCGTTCACACTGGTGTGGATGGACTTTACCGTAACTTTTGGGTGGGGTTTGATCATATAAATATGATCGGTGCTGATCTGTTTCTGGGTTCCCTCTCGTTTTGTGGTGTGACCTTCCAGAGCTGTCCTTTGGCACTACAGTCCTGTGTAGTATCACAAGAGAGGGGGGTCAGGTTTTTTTTCTCCAAAATGGGATCTTGCAACAAATAACACGCCACAAGCAGTCGAAACATTTGGTCTAGTCTAACTATAAGCTTCCCTTACAATAGTGCCTTTATGGCAAAAAGCTGGGTTGATATGGGGGGTCAAGGTTTTTCTATGCATTGAAGCAGTGTTGTGTTGATTGTAATGTCTATTGAAGCATTTTATGAACCACTTTTGTCAGACCTGTGAAAAACCGTAGAAGTCAAGACAGCTCTCACCCATCCCGCGGTGAAGTTAAGGAGGTTGGAAGTCACGTTGAACCCTTATTCTCCAGGTAAAAAGCACACAGCACGAAATAGCCCCCCTTGATTCCCTCAAGGTGACGCAGTCACACCAATACTTTAAAGTTTATTTTAAGCAAAGTGCAGAAAACGGTCGAAACGAGTAAAGTTTTGACTCTCTACCTTTGTCTTCCATCGTCCAATGACATGAAATGGTTCAAATTGGGGGAAAACAAGCGGTGAGAGGGGTGCCAATTTTATTTCACCTAATGCTTTCGAAAGCACTTTGAACAAGATATATTTATTTCTTCTCTGTGCAGCATTCCCCTGGGCAATATGTGTGTGACTATCTGCTTGCCGCTGAAGTTGCTTCGCTACAATATTTGCATACGTTTTGGCAGGGCTGGTGGTCCTTATAGAAGCGGGTGTCGAGGAGAAGCTAAATATAGCCCACCTTGTTAATTGGACTTTGTGGTATAACTATTGGAAGTTTTAATTTCCTGCCAAGACAAGTCTCTTGCCCAACTGTGTCAGCTGTCAAATAAAAGATTAGACAAAAATCGAATGAAAAACAGCGGAAAAGGAAGCAAAGAAACACCAAGGACATCCCAAGGTCATTCAGCACATTTTTCAACAGATGCCCTTTAGGATCTTGGTGAAGTTGGTGCTGGCGGAAATTGACTGATGGTCTGTGATTCTGAGACGGTTCCGTCATTTGACCATTGACATCACTTAAACTTGATTTCATCCAATTCATTTTATTGGCTGCAGCAATGACCTCCTTAGCACGAAGAGCAACGTCATCAAGACCATGAGTGATGAGACATGGAGCATGGAGGTCATGGGTGCCAGGTCAGAGTCAAGCTGCCATATTTGACAGAAGCAGCACTTCAAGAGCATCACTCAGTGGTCATCACATATTTATCCATGCACACCTAACTTTGCCTCTGACGAGCAGGCAAAAAAGAATCTTTCGCATTGCATCTCGATGCATTAGTTTGGTTTAGCCTAAGATTGTTCGCAAAAACTTGAGAAAGGAAAAGTTCTCTGCGAAAAACTACGCAAAATTGCTTCTTCCCCTCTCTCGGATCCTCAATTGGCGCGACCGTCAAAGAAAATTGAGTTACGTTCAACTTCGACAAAAAGGGGGATTCCCGAGACCCTTTTCTTTAGGGTGGTGACAAGAAGAAGGAAGAGGAAAGGAAATCAAAATGGATGCCACTTTCACAGTTTCGAGAGTGTCCCTGGTGTTATCGCCAAAGTCTGGAGGAGGAAGAAATTTCATCTAATAAGACTCAAAGTCGAAAGAACTGACGAGGACAACTTGAATAATTAGACTTGGGAGGGAGGGCAGAAAAATGTCTAGCGCGTGACTCAACAGTTACTGGGTGAACGAACGATTGGAGCCACTTCGAGAGCAGCGTGATGAAGGGGGGGGGAGACCCGGGGGGAAACCTGGGAGGAGACCCGGGGGAGAACCGGGGTGGGAGCAGACCTGGAGGAAACCCCAGCGAATTGACCTAAGATTGCGGACGTGCAGTTTGCAGCAGGATTTGGTGACTCTCTCGTCAAATTTGGTGAAAGGAAACAGCCTCGTCACAATGCTTTCGGTAAGATAACGAACACATCTCACCCTCCCAGGACGACTATGAGCAACTTGTCGACCTTGGGCTTGAGCGCCTCCCTCTGCTCGGAGAAGTTAACCGACTGCACCAGGAGCAGGAAGAGCAGAAGGACGAATGACGTCGTCTTCTTCTTCATCTCGCTGATCAGAGTCTCCAAGTAGCTGTTGGGCTTCGCAGAGCTTCTTCTCTCCTCCTCCACTTGGTTTTCATGTCGCTCCTTTCAGTTGTTTCCGACCTAAGTGAGGACAGAGAGTTTATTCGCATGAGTGAGTTGAAGTCCTTCTTTGGCAATCCTGCCTGAAAGACGTTTTATGTGCCCAACAACTGTTATAAACATTTGATAATAATAGTCGCCGGCGACTCTGCGAGCTGTGCCCCACCGTAGTTGTTCATGGCAATAAACGAGATTGGCCCCAAGGACATTACAATACAGACTTAAAAGCAACCTCGGATGAGACACTTTGCAAAGTTGTGTATCGACTCGCTTATATCATTTATTCTGGGCAAAGTCTGAACTTTATCCCGAGAAGAACTTTACACAGCCTTGCACTTTCTGGATGACACAAAAGGGAAAATTTGCTCTCAATTGGGCTGCACTGAAGAGTGAACAAACATTGGCGCATGGTTTTTGGGCGCGGTTGTTATCGAATCCCGTCAAGTAGGAACCAATGGAAAAACACGCGTAACAAGTGGATTACATACAAGTATGATGGCAAATGAGTCATCCTATCGTCTTGAATTATATGCGGACTGGTGTGGTATAGTAGAAAAATGCGGGGGCAGCGTCAGTCCAGGTCGCACACACCCAAAAAAATATGAGTAAAAGAATACAACACTTTTTGAGCAATAATACTGATTGGGTCGCTATAAGACAGAACTGAGGAATGTGCACCAGCCTCACTCGTGCGCGGACTCTCAGTGACGCCCGAATGGTGGTCGTCGGCACCACCAGGCAGTCTCGCGCCCTGAGAAGAGTACCAGTCCTGAACATGTCCGGTACACCCACACCCAGCAGATTTTATTCCCCCTCACTCCCTGCTGCCTCCACGCGGTTCCATGAGAGTGAGAGAGGGTATCAAGAGCTATGTCGAGGTCAAATCCTTTCCCGGAAGATTTATCATCGGAACGCTGCGGCTACTGCAAGAAGTAGGAGAAGGAGCCCATCCTCTCCGTGTTTGCTAACTTGCATGCCAGGGAGCACCACGAAAGAAAGCAAGAGAGGCTCCTCCATAAAAAGGTTTGCCCTGATGCTCCTTGGTGCGAAGAAAACTTTGCCTCCCCTCTCTTCGCCCTTGTCTTTTTGGTGGCGGGACGAGCAGACGCAGCCCTGGCAGCTCTGGAACTTGTTCTGGTTGCAGAGGAGGAAACTTGGCAACTTTGTTCTGTAGAAGTGGAGAAGCAGGATGCAACTGAGATGTCACAACTTGAGATGAGGGCAGAAATGGGGCACATTTGTCGAAAATGTCGACTGTCAGGTGCCTGACCTAACAGCTATTGTTTATAGACCTAATAATATAACTGTCCTGCCGCAGGTCTTGCAAGTGCATCTCTTCTTGTTTCTTTTCTTGTCCCTTCCCCCTCTCCCAACGTCTTCGCTAATCTCTGAGGATCTTCTGGACTTTCTCCTTCCTTTTGGGGACCTCAAAGGGACCCACCGACAATGCGAACTTCTCGTACATACTCATGAGCCCGGACAGAAAAAAAAATGGCCGATTTATCTGCACACAAAGACCAATTTCACCTGAAATTACCATTTGGTCTTGCCACGGCTCAGTGAGTGACGTCGATCCCATTGGCGAGACCAACGAGGTCGCTACAGTTGAGCTTGTGTCGGACGTCACCGACGTCAACGCACTAATAATGACGATCACTCTTAGAAACGAGAGTTCCGAATTGCTGCAGGAGAGGGGAGGGGGAATTCAGCCCCCAAAATGGCTCTCGACATCACTTGTGGCATACAAAGACGTGCCTTTTTTCCTGGTCGAGGACGCCGAGACTCATCCTCATGGACTCTCTTCCCGTGCACCCTCTTGCCGGCAGCGTGGTAAAACTTGTCGTCAGTGGAGTGAACAACGTCAAGAGAGACTTCTGGCTGGATGCGCACGTGTGCGTTCGATATCCTAGTCCTGCTTCATGGCTGCCAGGCAGGGGTTTTGGTTAACCATAGTCGACTAAATAGTCAACTAAAATCTCATTTAGCCATGGTCGACTAAAATGATATTAGTCATGACTATGGTGTACGGAAAAACTTTGTCACTGACTGCCTCTGTCCTCATCAGAATGAACTGGGTGGTGGTGATATAAGCTGTCTGTGATGTCGCTCATAGCAACATTTGGTTGCATTATCGTCACAATGTTTCCTCAGAAGCTATTTGGAGCGTCATACAAAACCTGCATTTTTTTCAGTCCGTTCCGACTTAGTCGGTTATTTACTCGACGAAAGCCCATGCTAGTGTCAACTAAGTCAAAATTCTTAGTCGAAGTCCATGCCTAGTAACTACCCTGAGGAAAGAGCTCTTTTTTTGCACTGAGGTTCGGGATAATAATAACCTTCTCTAACAATCAGATGCTTTTGTGTCAAGTGAATGAAGCAAAACAACAGTGTTGACAGAGGCCAGGAAAGGAAATAAGCCAAACAGACGCCGACCTCGTTCGCTCTCCAGAGGCTCTTAACCGCGTCCAGCTCGGACAAGAACACCTTATGGCGTGAAGTGAATGCCAGGGCTTGGGTAACGCACCACCTATCCATGAATGTTGACTTCTCGATGGTTGTGGTCGGGAGGACCGGGCCAGCTTGTCCACGGACAGCAACAAGATCATGTTTAACGCCTAATGCACACAGGCCATGACGGCGAGGGTGCTGGCAAAATGTGGGCGGAAATATCGGTGTATGTTTACTTGATGGAAAATCTGCCCTGCCTGAGGACAGACATGTTATACGTACTTGCCGAGACTTAGGTTGAAGGTTGTAATGTCCACGTTGCTGTTGTGCTTTGATGTGCCCAGATATTGAACAACAATCAATATCATGCTGCTAACGTCGAATGAGTTGATAGGGCACACCACTAGCTAGAACAACCTACGCTACTGTGCAGTGATGCTTATACGTCCATGCAGTGCACAGGCTACGGGGTGTAACACAGTTAATTACCTTCGCCAAATCAGTCGGTCGTTTTTTTCACTTTTTCATCAATGTCTTCTTTAGACAGGCACTCAAACCGCTCCGATGCGCTGGCAACTCTGACTTTATGAGACGGAAACAGTACAACACAGGTGATTACATAAGACTTAATTTGGCAACCATGACTTCACGAGACAGAAACGGAGGAAATGAGAAGCACATATGAGCAGGTGGGACTGGATTCTGGAGGAGGATAGGGGGTGGTCAGCCTTGCTACACCCTGTACTTCTGTGCAGAGTTACTTACTCAGTAATCCCCTCCATTGACAGGACCCAATCATTTGGAGATGCCCTCTCAGCAGCAGCTTTCGTGACGCTTAGGAACAGCCAGAGCATGAATATTAAAACCTACTGCATTAATCTGGAAGGACGTACAGGGTTATTAAGATAGAGCCGGACTGCCTTCCACGTCACTGCGTTGGGACAAATGTTGTGATGGACACTGCAGAAGAGCCTCCACTCGCACTGCATCCACAACACCTACAACGCTTGCGAGAAAGCAGACGAAGCCAAAGGCTTTTAAGGTAGGAAGAGCCAAAGTGACCAAGGATGGAAGTCGTCGTCACCTCCTTCTTCTTGGCATTGTGGTCATCGAGTCTATTCACAAACCTTTAACCTGGGATCGACAGAGTCTGTCTGACAGAAAGATGCGATCACATTTCGATGGGAGTCCGGGTTTGACTCGTTCACTATTTACAGGGTGTCGATTCGAGTAAAGTATTTTTTTGATTGTTGATCAAATGAGTGCAAGCAGACCGCATTTGACGTAGGAAAACTCCACTTTACAAGGTGGATGAGAAAAAACAACTCAAAAAAAACCATCCTCTAGTACGTACACATACTTAAACCGAGTGGAGCAAAATTGACTCCCCCATACATTTCATTGCTAGCAATGGAGGTGCTAGCGTATTGTCATTGGACATGTGACAGCCAGAAATCACACATCCAACCAGTGAGAGAGAATTCTTAGGCAAATCTTGCTCCTCTACTGTTCGTGGCTACCAGAAAGTTGAATGCAAAGCTTTATTGTCAAACTTGCCACATTCACTTTTACAACAAAGCCCCCGCTCGACAGATTTGCACAGTTCCAGTCAAAGCGTGGATCACCCTGTATGCACGTACAAAGAACACATTACAAGTTGTTCATGTCCTTCATCCGTTCTCGTCGCGTGCACTTGCTGACTCACCCTGTGTAATTTTCGATGTCGCAGTGTTTTAATCAGTTCGCTCCCTTCCTCCCTTCTCTGGTGTGGGCCTATGGGCCCCAGGCCCCCCTGCCAACGGACGAAAAGAAAAGAAAAAAAAGGATAAAAAGGGAGCTTTCACCATGCCCATTCACATCGAGAAGGACCGACGAGTCGTTCTCAGGCATCACCGGTCAAGCAAAGCAGATCATGAGGACCTTGATATCAGTCACTCAAGTCGCGTTCAGAGGATGGGCATACGTGTTTGGCACGCACTTTGTTCCAGGGAGAAAGAACTACACGTACATATTAGGAGCGAGGCCGACGGAGAGGGAACAGATAAACTTTGAGTGGAACAAGTGTACCATTGCGTGCGCTTGGCGCCGTGTGAGAGTCAAAAAATGTCGCTCGCAGTGTCTGGACCCAGTCGAAGTTGCTTGTAATGCTTTTTCTTTACTCGTCCAGGTCTCTTCTTCAGTGCTGTGGAACATTTTTGCGACACACACTGTACACAGTTGAAAGGGGAGGCGGGAACGAGGAGGGGGAAGAATTGCGCAGAGGCCGTTTTATGTATACGTGAGGGCCGGGGCAAGGCAGGCTGGGGGAGGGCGGCCTCGGTCACAGCTTCAGCCTCAGCGGGAGGACGAGAGAGTTCCTCTTCTGGGACGACCCAGCATTGAAAAGCGCCTGCGCATGTTGCAGGCGACGCATGGCGCTATGTACAGGGCCATGCAGAAAAAGTGGGTCACTTTTTCATGGCCTACTGCAACAAGACCGAGAAAGAGGGGGGTACGCTTTAATGTAGTACCTTGCAGTCCGGGCAGCAGAACTTTCATATTCTATACGGGGTGAGTCAAAAGTGATAAGCCTGTGGAGACTTGACGTTGAATCTGCAGCGACATCTCGACGTCATACAAAAATTGGTCTTTTAACAGTGTTACGAAGGTTAGATGCAGCACCTTCGTATGCACCAAGACGTCTTTTTCGAATTCTCACCGCAGTCGACCAAATGACATTCATCAATACAAAGTATTAAATGGCCTGCTTAACAAGCATGACTTCTTTTTACACGGATATCAATGAAAAGTCAGAAGAAGGCTTTCTCCTGGTAAAGGACATCTGGATCGGGAAGGAATGTCTTGACTCCATCAGACGATCCTTTAACCAGATCACTGGATTCTGACAGAATTCTGTCAGATTCTATCAGAAGTCAATGCTCTACATTGAACTACATGAATACGGCTTTTCTGCTGAGACTTCACGGAGCCATAAAAAAAATCACGTTTTAAGAGCAAAAATACCCGAATTACATTGAAGACATGGTTCATAGAAAGTAAGGAGGTAATTAATGTAACATTCGACTGCCAGCTAAATGAGATCATTATAATCAAACGCTTTATTCGCGCCATCATCCTTTTCCCCCAGTACAATTGATATGGGAGGGAGGCCAAAAAGATGACCTGAAATTGCGTATTCTCTGGAAGATCAACAACCGCCTTTTTGCTAACTTCGGATGTGATTTCTGCCCCAATGCTCACATTGAAGGAATTGTACCGATCGGTAGTAACTTCTTTAATTTTTAACTCATGTATATAATTTGCTCATTGCACTGTATGGACGTTTGCATTTAACCAGTTTTCCCTTGTCTAAACATTCGCTTTAGTTCTTCTCGTGCATCTGCGCATACTCATCAAATTCTATATCAATGTTTGCAGTCACCTACAAAATAAACCTCAAAAGGACAGAGACGTAAGAGTGTCTAACACATCCAGTCTGCAGAAGTCACAGGAGCCACGACTCATATTTAAATCATTCTATGTTATGACTCTGTCACAGATAACTGCGCATTGAGCCCACACCAGCCAAGGGCTCACTTGTGGCGGGTTCCTGGTCACAACTTTGTTCAAAGCAATTTTCTTCGGAGTCCGAATTTTCTCTACGCCGAAATAGGGGTCGCTTTTATATCGGGTGGGCCGCGCTCTTGTGCATATTTTGGAGACCATTTTGAGCATTTTTCTGCCAGCTGCATGAGCCCGGTGACAAATTGTCAATACTGAGTCCAGTCTAAGCTTCAATTTGCGGTACAGCATGGCTTTGTGGTGTGAGTATGAACAATGTTGAAGCCAGATGTCTGAGCACTGGTAAGAAGTTGTCACACGCATTTGGGCAGAGTATGAAGCGTGAGGTTTTGGCCACTTCTTTTGTCACTAGTCATGTTCACGAGTCAGTCATGTCAGAATTCATCAAAGTCAGCACCAATGAGCTCATTTTTTACCTGAAAATCATGCTCAAAAATTGACATCTGCTTTTTGTGGACCCCGCCAAAAGCTATGAGCATGTCTTAACAGTCGCCTGATAAACGACAGCATCAATGGCGGTGCCTTGAGCTCTAATTTGATATTCAGTTACAAAGTTAATGAAGGGTGGGTTGATATTTAAGAATCCCGAGTCTAAATTTAACCAGAACACCGCTGCACCGCTTTGTGGGAGGCAAAAATATGCACAAGGATATGTGACGCACGTGGTATTATAGGCAGAGCTGTGGGATGCGGAGCTTGCTGACGTAGATTAGGGGGTCGGTTATGTCAGAGGGAATAAGGAACTTGTACTTTCAAAACTTTAGATTAGAAACTAAAAAAATGATTAAAAGCCCTCGTCAGCCCTGGGCAGCCGTCGAGGTCCATTGCCGAGACTTGCGAGATCATGAAGGACTACCGCGACGTAGAGGTCTGCAGCGACGACAATGACCGACGCGTTGACGACAGCTCCAGCGATGGTGACGTCTCCGGCGACGACGAAGCTCAAGATGAAATCGCCGCCATCTGAGCCATTGCCTTCTTTAGGTGACCCGCGTTGAAGGGAAGAACTGGACCCCATTGAAGCATGTGCCACTTCTAAGTGTAGTGACTCCGTGGGTAAGACATGCTGCGTGCCCGATTGCTGGATTGAATATCGGAACCAGCCTTAGACCAAGGCCGTTTCCTTCTTCATGTTTCCGAGAGATGACGCCCTTCAGAAGGCCTGGTAGAAGGCGATTCGCCTAGGCCCAGGAGATTAGGGCCCCAATGAAAGTACCTACTCACTCTACTTCACTCCAGCAGAGTTTGTATCTGAAAGCACCGCGACCCGAAACCGCAAAAAGGGGCAAAATCTCCCGGCCGGAGGGGGAATGCAGCACCCAGGGGTCTCCTGAACTGTCCAAAATACCTTATGAAATAAGGTAAGGTATGAATCATTATTGACATTAAAATTTACTTCACGTCACATCCTTTCACAGAACAATCGAAGCTGAGAAATCGCCTTACATCCCTTCAAAGGAGATTCGAAATAGAGAGTTCGCGACAGGAGGAGATCAACTCAGCAAGGCTAGAAGAAATGTGGACAGCTTGGACATTTTTGAACCCTTCACGTACATCAATCGACACCGCTGTCTGTTACTTTTGGCGTCAGTTCGGCTTGATTTCTGTACTGATTCTTGGACGACCCGATGTATCGAAGCTACTACCTTCTTTGAATTCGCATTCTCGGGGCCCCTTCAACAGAATTCTCATGGTCCACCATGCGGCTCTTGAGCGCGTACTAGCTGCTCAGCTTCAGAGCAATGGAGAGAACCGATGAGGTGTACGTACACCTGCAAGGGTCAGGTACCAAAGCCCATTCGTGCTTCATGGTTAAAAGCGCTGCCGAAAAGTGCAGAACCAATGATCGAAGTGAATAGCTTAACATCACCATTAGTACAACATGATCGTTCTCGAGCTCTTCAAAATTGGATCTGACATAACTGGCATCTCCGAGGGCAACTTCAGTGCTGTCAGGAAGTCTTTCCGACATGAATTGAGTGACGGACAGCTCAAACTCTTCATGTCCCACCCAAAGTTCCGCAGCAGCAAAGCTTTTTCTCTGCTTCGATGTTGTGCATACATTGAGAAATGTCTACGTACCACAATCTTCTTGCAAAGAAGACCTTCAAGTTTCAATCACGAGAAGATCTTGGAGCCGCCTAAAGCCACCCGCAAGCTCACCCAAAAGGTCTTGCACCAGTTTTCCTTGAAGCGATCACCAGTCAAAATAGCCAATGCTTTCTTCCACTCTGGCGCCATTGCTGCTCTGAAGCACTTGCCAAAATTGAAGGGATCAGTTACTTTCTTCAGATTAGTGCGACGACCTGGGACATCTCCAATGTCAAAACATTCTCACCCGACTTCCATATAACAGACCCAACCCGTGATCCCATCAGGTTCATGAGCGATGGAAACATCAACAACTTCCTGAAGGACCAGAGATTGGCTGGAAGTGCCAGATTCGAGACTGACGCTACAGGAATTCTTGGCAGTGAGGCAGACATGTACGTGCAGGTGAGTTAGGATTGGCTTAACTCTGTGCTAAGAAGGCTGAAGCAAAGCACTGAATACCAGATCAAGCGATGATTTAAAACATGAGCATTTAAAAAGTCGTGTACGGATGAGCACTGAATTCTAAAGCAGATTCAGACGCCCCCTGCACACACAAGCCTCATTGGTCTTGCTGAGCTGCTGCTCAATAAAGGTTTCCTTCCAATACGCGTTACTCGGCCAACTGCCGTCAGATCCTCAAGGGGCCAGTTTTGGACTTTGCAACGACTGCATCTTGGCAATCGGAAAGATCCTTGTGCTTACAAGTTCTTGTGAAGTCTTCACACTTTGCGGTAGCCAAGTTTTATCGCTCATTTCAAGAGTCTATGGAAGAGCAATTCAATAACCACATGGATGAGCACCTCGTTGACATGTTGGAGTCAGGTGAAGTTTGACCGGACCTTCCAGACGCAAGTGAAGCAGCTTTGCTCAGTAGCTTTCTGGGCTTTTCCATAGGCAAGTGAGGAAATTGCTGGGATTGCTTCGTCATGTCGAACCTTTGAGACAGTGAAGCATCTATAAGTCTCGTATCGTCCATTGGGAATCATGGATCACTTCTTGAACGGGTTCATCGTTGACCAACTCCAACCGACCAGTCATACCATTTCGCCATCTTCGTCTGGAGCTTCGTAACACAAACTATCGCCAATGACCTCCGCAGGGACTCTGGATTTCCGTCAAATAAGCCAGCCATGATTATCTGCTTGGAATTTCGCGCAAAGAGATAGGGAATTAATTCATTTCAAAATGTAAAACTGGACATCCGCTTGAAAAATACTCTTTGCAAAGAGGTCACGAAGCTGTTCAACACGACATTGAAGAACTTCATCACCGTGAAGAACAATGAAAGTCATGCCCGCATAAAGCGTGAAGGGCCCGACGAACAGAGTGGCAGAAAAATAAGAAAACTTATCTCGGCTGCAAAGTCAAATGTGGGGTTTCCATTGTGTCCTCGCTTTTCCCCTGCAATGAAATAATGTATTTGTGTTAAAGATATTCCCGCCTTAGGTTTGTGTTGCTTTATACAGTTTGGCTCCAGAAGACATGGCTGATCATTGAGCTCTTTACCCAGATAGGTAACTGTGTCGTTGCTTAATCTATTCGTGGATCGTGAGCTGCCATGACAATATCATTCCTAACATCGTAAATGCAAGGCTCCCGAAAGCCTCTAAACCTAAATATTTGAAAAATTCTTCCCAGTGTCTCCATACTGAATTCTCTCTCTTCACATACTACTTTGCCTGTGCGTCACAAACCGCGTATAAACGAGGTTAACGTTAAGGATTGACTGGAAAGCCGCGCCCTTCAAGGTGACTCGTGCTCATAAGCGAAGCTTTCAAGTTCTTTGAGTACGAGCCTTGTGCATGGCTCACAGGTTGGCAGGGCAGCCCTCAGACTTCGCCCGCCCCACTGCATAGCCCTGATGAGTGGTCCTGCTCGTAGTTCCAGCTCGGCGCTGCCAAGCGTCTCTGACTGGCAGCGATCGATAGAGGAGGCACCGCGGGGCGCCCGGCGAAAACGGAAGCTCTGGGGAGGGGGGGACAACGTGAGGCGTGAAAAAAACACCGCCGCCAACGCGCAGACACCGGCCAGAGAGGAGAGCTCGTGTTCTTCGAGGTCCTCAGTGCGTGAGCATCTCTCGCTCTCTAGCCTTGAGCGTTCACTCGTTCGCTCGTTCGTTCGCTCGCTCGCTCGCTCGCTCGCTCGCTGCCCCATTTCTTGGTCCTCTCGTCGCGCGCGTGCCTCTTTCGCTTTCATCGTTTCTCTTGTTGGAAGAAAGAAAAAAAAGAGGGACAGAGAGGACAGACAGAATGGTAGCATTTTCCCATGAGAGAAGTGATAAATACAGCAAATGCAAGCTCTACCTACGTACAGATATATATATGTAGCCACCGTAGCAGCTGGACATGTACTGGAGCGTGAAGAGGGACACTGACTGCAATGCCGATGGCCAGGATGGACTCTTCAAGGCTCTTCAAAAAGAAGTAGCCGGTGACGAGATGCGTAACGTAGAGCACTTGGGGCGGACCATCTTAATAGTACACTGGTGGAGGTATCCGACATTGCTCGTGTTATTGTAAATTGTGACATACGAGCTCATGTGCTTCACGCAGTCCATGCGCTGTGCACGGTTCATGCGCTTCGCGCCATGTCATACACTTCATGCAGTCCCTGCCCTTGGAGGTCATTCGAGGTCACTAATTTTCTTTTCGGAGGCTCCTTCTGCCCAACAAAGGAGGTTTTTGGTTTTTGGTACTAAAGTACTCTGGGGAACTCACTCCCTTAGATTTGACTCTCTCATCTCACTCCCAACACAAAAAGGTGGCCCGGTGCAAATTTTGAGCCTGATAGACCCCCCCACAGTGCGGCCTGCAACCCTGCAATACGTCTATCACACGTACACCCACGAATGAGAGTTTCAGGCCAGCTGCAATGTTGTAACCTTGATTGTGACCTCCAAGGTCAGGGTGACCTCATTCACTCTCATAATTTTGGGGGATGAGGAGCAACTTTGCTTCTACGACCTCAGCCTCTTTCTCCCACCGTCTTGGAGATATTGAGCATTTTCAACTTTTCTCAACACATTGGGTGGGCCAGTATGGCAGGACCACGTACTCTGCGATGTTCTCAGAGACACCTGTTATGGCCAGCTGGTCTTGACGGGCACAGCAGTCAAATCGTGATACACATACAATGATGGACAGCCTTTTAGGCACCCCCTGCCTAAAGTTTAATCCCCTCGCCCAAGACACTGGTCAGCAGAGCAGCTCTCACCACACCAGTTTGATCTTGATAGATCATTCAGTTCGACCGTGAAAGTGTCATGAACTTACACAGTTTTAAGTATATATATCGAGTCTCAGTTGTCTAAAAATGTCGCCTGCCGCACCTTCTTGTTCTGGAGGTCGTTTGCCTGCTCTCTGTCCCTGCAGCTCGACATTTTTCATTTTTGGCAATTGTCTTTCATTTCATGACTCAGCACTGCTACAGGGAAGAGCTATACACACAGAAACTTTCATCAACACTCATTACTGTCCTAATTTACTGTATTATGACCAACACCAACGCCAGCTGTAGAAATCGTGGCTCGGATGAAACAAAGTGAATACAAAGTTGAGTGCTGTAGCTCTATGCCGACGAGAACTCCATGCGAAGAAGTGTGACTGGGTGACCCTTGGCAGCTTGACGTCGGCGATCTGTTTACCTGGGGACCTCTAAATAATCTATGGCAACACGCGCACTCACTCACTCAGTCATCGAGAGGGCAGCACACATCCATATCCAATGCATTTTCTTGCTTTCACCTCCTCTCAACGTGCATGTCTATGCTGCCTGCTACCTACTGTATGGTGCTCGTGCCCAAAAAGACGCTGTCTCATCCAATATTCGTACTCTCCTCCTCCAAGATACCATCTTATCACGCTTCTGTCCTCTCTCTCCAGTGATGGCTTCGAGATTGATATCTGGTTGTTGCTACAGCCAAGGCTGAAAAAGGCCCCTAGGCAAATTCAACGAAGGAGCAAGAAAAATATTGGATTCGCTTTTTTGGTCCAAAAGCATTTTTCCTGCCTACTCCTCGAGCTTCTGCTAATTGCTCCATCCTTCAGAGCAATGCAGAATCCTAGGTGACGAGATCACAATGACAGCGAACATTGTTCCACGAACATGGAAACAATAACTTCAGATCACAATAACGGCATCTTGTATTGTGGAGCACAGTGCAGTGGATTGTTCTGATGTTTCGAACAGTAAGCCAGTAGTAGCAAGAGATAGGAACAGCTGAAGAAGTTCAGTGAATGAAGACTCACCAAATATGCAGGGTTTTTTATCTGAGCTGTTTTGAGGCCACTTATGTTCGTAGACTCAGAGAGCGCATGTCCCTCCAAGCCAAAACGTCAGTTTCAGGTATGACAAATGGAGGCTGAATTTTGGCATCAACATATGAAGTGGTCAGTCAGGCCTTCATGGGCCTGGAGGGAAGCTAAAGGCACCGCTGGTCCTTCAGCTCCGTCAGGCCTTGTCCCGCTTCTGTGGAACCGTGACCCAGATTGGTCATTTCATGAATAATCGGCATGAAAACGACTCATGTCAAGCCGAAAATCTCTCAAATATCATCTCTCCTTGTTTCCTTTCACTTAGGATGAAGCAGAGGACGAAAAGGAAGAGGAAAGTGGAGAATCCGCTTACGTCCGTGCTTGCAGTAAAACTTGCTTCTACTTAGACATTTTTTGGGACTTCGTGGTCACAATACTAGAAGAAGCATCGCTATTCGTGCATGGCTGAAGCTGCTGAAAGGCTCTCCTTTATTTTTTACCATGTCTTCAAGAATATTAAGTAACATAAAAACATCGCAGAGCCAACGGCGGTATTAGATGTAGTACTTCGAATCTTGTATGCAGTGCACACCCATGCTTTCCGATAGATGAAACCGCGGCCAGGAGAGGGAGGAGGAGGAAACTTTTGTACGAAGCTAGCTGAACATGCACAAATGATGATGATGACTTTGCCTTGCCAAAAAAATAGTGCCTTGAGATACACAAGTCAATGGAAGTCGACAATGGATCCTGCAATTCTTCTTTTCCCTGAAATTTATAGGGTGCTGCTGACTTGGTCTGTCCAAATTATGCTCTGGAGTGAAGGGCTCAAGTGTAGCTACAGAAGCTTACTGCTTCTGCACTACTTGAGTTGCACTGCACGCATGTACAGACTGTGAATGCATTGTACTGGGCGTGCTACTGTGCATCAGCGTGGACGTTTTGCTGGCCTTGCATGTGCATAGGTTCAGGGTGAGCAGAAAGAAAGCCCAAGCTTGTTTGACCTCTGGCATCGTCGAGTGCCTTGAGTCAGTCAATGAGTGCATGACGCGTCCTGGCTGCTCTCGAATGAGACAGGAGAAGATGATTGTCTTGTCAGAGTTACATGAAGGTCCAAGTACTGCCAAGAGGTCGCAGATCTCTGTGAGAGCCTCGGTCTGCTCTCAGGTGTTCGATTACGTACATGACGGCTGGAAAACTGTTGAGCACTGACCGCCCGGCACCAGCCAGGATGTGATGGGCTCCGTGATGTGCGTGGGCGCCTCCACTTTCGCCAAGTGACTTTCCTTTTGCTCCCGCAGTCCGCTCTGTGTGGGCGACGACCGCAATGCGATGAGTCCTTGCATCAACAAGCCTATTTCTGAGCGACGCCGCGATCTCCTTTCACGCGAAACAACGATGCCTCTGGAGACAACGGAAGCCTTTCTTTGGCCTCAGAAAGTACCTCAACGCCTCTCGCATGTAAACACTATCTTTCAGACGGCTCCATGTCCAACTTATGTAGAAAACTGTCAGAAACTGGCGAAAGTCCTTTTGTCGAGGGGATTTGGGGGGGCTCACAGCAACAACAAAGGCCAGCAGCCAGCGAGCTTTTGCTACCCACCCTTGGCCTTTTCTCACTAATGCCTTCTGAATTCGAAGGACGACGTCCCTTTTCGGACTACTCCGTTTGTGAGGAAAAGAAGGCCCATTGATAGAGGCGAGAAGCAGACGAGGTAGAAAAAGAGGAGGTTATGACAAGTGAAGGGGAATAGAACAAGGACAGACCAGGTCCAAAGACCTACGACACAAAACCAAAACTGCCACTGCATGATGGCAGAGAGAGCTGAGTCACTTCGCCAAAATGTCATAGTTTGCAAGCAAAGTTTCGCTGTAGGAATGAAAATTGGCAACTTTCGGAGCTCAACAAGCAATTGCTCATTCAGCGCCATTGTTATCAATTTGGGCATGCCCAAGCCACAGAAAGGGGGACGCGAACAAAGACTTGATTTCCGCCTTTGCGGCAATGCAGTGTTTTGAGCAACGCCTTTGCTCACGTTGCGTCTTGATGTGGCCTCAGTTGACTCTTCAGAGATAATAATGACAGACTGACTTTCTGGATCGGTGTGTTCTTTCTTACGCCCTTCAGTGCTCTTCATCTCGTCCTCCAGACATTCCACTGGTAACAGCCAAGGATGACCTTGAAATACTTGAAACAGAGAAAGAGAAAACCAACAAGCATGAAGAGAAGAGAAGAGTTGCACGAAAAGGGAGAAGAAAAAAGGAAGGACAAAGAAGAGACAGGAAAACGTGATGGATGAACCGATCTTAAGCACGAGCAGAGAGAGAGAGAGATGCTTGGCCAACAGCTCGCATGGATATCACATTATATGATTCACGTAAATATAACATGAATATATGTAATGGGTGATGATTTGAGAATTCGCGATCACCTAACCTAACTGAAATTATTATTCGACAGTTCGCTAGATAGCCTGAGATCAGATATATGCAACAAATGACCTTGATTGATGTTCCATTTATATTTCCTTTAGTATTAGCATGCACAATACAAACGCTTCGCCCGCGTAAGGGCGAAGGTGAGTCCTGGACTTTTTTGGCAGTTCTACCTACGGGGACCCCACCACAAGTGTCAGTAAGAAAGTGAGTGAGTCAGTTCCTCTACCTTTTGAAATCGACCGACAAAGCTGCCATTGTTGCAGCCGCTGCCACTTTGCAACAACATACGTAAGCATAGGAAAGGTTGCAGCAGTGACGAAAACTTTGCAAGGTTTTTATGTTCTCTGAGGTGTTGAATCACGTCACAGCTGGTTCCGAATGACTCCTTCATGTTTGAACGAAGGAGGGAATGAGAGGCCCTCGCCCCCCCCCCCTTACAGCAGAACCAGCGCAATAACTTTCGTCAATTGACTTTCCAATCATTCCTAACAGTAGGGTGCGTGTGTATTTCCACCGCACTTTCACTGCATGCGGGGTACAAGGGAGCTGTTTTTTAAACAAATGCAGCTGCTGGCACTTGGTCTTGTCCACAAGGTACAGAACGAAGAGTTGGGAGAGTACAGTTGCACTGTGGTCTTCCTTAAGGGGCTCAACCCCTCCTAGTACGTAGAACCCCCTCCGCAGTAGCTCAGAAACGAGTGAAAGGAAAGACTTCAAAAAGACCATCTTAGTCGATCCTATCTTTGCACAGTTTAAGGTGTGACGGCTGGGAGACGGATGTGAGTAGGCCTCGGGGGAAATCACTGGCAGAGTTTTTATAGGTTACTCATTCATACAAGGAGCTCCAACACAGCTGAGCACTTTCATTCTCTAACAGGATTGATGCCTGCCTGCGCACGGCTCAGTGACAAAACTGCAAGAATTCCTCAACTGGCGATAGAAGGAGGCTGTTTGCGAATCTGCTGGCGTGCAAAGTCTGGTCTGACTGGTCCTCCTCACTGGATGATTAAATAAGCTTCGTTTAGTCTGGAGGTCTAATTTTTCTGAGCTTACTGTGCTAGAGGCCAGGCCAATTCAGACCTCAGCAGCTCCGACGACCGAAGAGGACGAAATGGTTTAAATTCTTATAGTACCAAATTCATTGATGTACAAGAAATCTTATGAAAAAAACTTTTTTTGCGTTTGCTTCCCTACAATTGTTCCCTGCTGCAGACATGTTCAGTCTCCGAAACATTGACCTTAGTTCACTTGCGTAATGCATTTTGTCTGACGTCTGTAACTATAGTTATAACCTGAAACGCATGCGGCTGTTAAATGAGGAACCTCTTTCGTAGAACAGCATTGGTCGGGCCCGAGGAATAACATTCCAAGATCCACATCTTTTATTCTCCGAAGGTGAGTTTAACAGAAATTGACACAACTTGGTTGGAACTGATGAGATCCGTCCTATCAGTCAGTAAAAAAAAATTAACCATTCTACTCATCTTATGCCCATTAAGGCGGTTCCTCAGCACCTATGCATGGATGGACATCTCAAAATCCTTAGTGATATCAAGAGGTCAAGCGAAGACATTTGATTGCAGCTGAACCACAGCTGAAATTACCAAAGAGGACGACGGGTGCTCAGGAAGCCTGGCAAAGATTTCAGCCACTGACAATGATATTGCAGTCCTGGAAGAACCGTCCGCTATTTCCTCATCAATCTGCATGGTCCCTTAATGACTTTGGGCCGGCGAAGCCCACCGAAGTGTTCTCCAATGGGTTGAGACGCTCAAAATTAGTGGGTGGCTGTACAAAAAAGTTTCAGTTCCGGCGTGCTATTCGATTGATGACTCTTCAGCCATCATAAGGAGAGTGTACACATGATCAATCGCAGTCTTTTTCTTAAAAAAGTGGTGAAAAAAGAGAAGACAGCAGTGGCTGATTGACATTCAGGCTAAGGCGCAAAGTCATCAGCAAGCCTTTTCGTGCCCTCCCTAGTGCTCAGTTGGGGGGGGGGATTTGGGCTGCATGTTGAAGATGTTCCTTATAGATGCATTATCATGCAGCAGCAGCAGAAAGGACTGCCCTAGATGCATGCGCTAATGCTACATAGTTCGTACGTACTGTAACTGGTATGCAGCAAAATGCAGCTGTGTGTTAGTGAGTCTCTTTTCTCATCAGTTCAGTAGAGACTGTGGGGGCCTCAAGTGGGCTTCAGTTCAACGATGGTGGCACCAAGAGCGCAATGTACGTGCGTACATACATACGAGTCAGGGGTTGTTTTTTGGCTATCCACACTTTGCTCTTCAGTCAGGCGAGAAGAAATAATTTTGACTGCTCTCCGTTCAAAGACCAAAAGCTTCCTCCGGCTAGGGATGTGTGCGGCCGAGCTAGAAGAAAATCGTGCTACGTCGAGGAAAGCTGAAAGGCCAAGTCACGGCCAAAAGTCATGGGCCTGGCACTAAGAAGCAGATTAGTTAGATTTGGGGCCCGGAGTTTACCGTTATCGTCGCCATTGAAGTCTATCTCATCAGCCGCCTCTGCCGGGGACCCCGACTGCGTTAGAGTGCCAGGAGCAGGCACAGAAATGACTGACTGAAGATAAACTGCACCGTTCCACACATATTAGGGGAATGATCACTAACTCGACGTCAGTGGAAAGTCGCTGGAAGAAGTGGAGGCTGATGACTCTGGTTGTGCCAAGCTGATCGCGGTCTGGATGCTTTCAAATGAAAGATGCGAAATTTTTCTTCTATAACGAATGATGAAGTTGAAAGGACAGCAAAGCGAGATCAGCGTTCCAAGTTTGGACAAGAATCTGCCTACATCTGCCAGACCTCTCTGAAGTTCGAGACGCAGTATTTTCTCATTAGGACAAAGTCTTGGTCAGGTACGTAGTTGCTCGGCTCGTCTTCTCTTTGTGGGGAAATCTCGAATCCCCTCAATGTTCATGCATACGAGGCAGAAAACCACAAACTCAGTGACACCTTCGTACTCTGACTTTCCGCCTTGCACATGCATCAAACTGGCTCAGACTGATGATCTTACCTGAGTCCTCCATCTCCCGAGCACTCATCAACGATCACTGGGGGTCCCTGCAGAACGCCTCTGACAAGACGAAGAATCTTGCGTGGTTTCCTCGACGATGAAGAACAACTGCATCGACGGGAACGTCTGCGAGGCATTCACCGTTTCCCCAGGAAGGCACGGGAGAGACTGAAGAGAGAAATGCAGAGAAGAAAGCTCGAGAAATGAGGCGCAGTCGGAGGGATGAGCGAGCTCTCTGGAAGATCCTTCCAGAGAAGGAGCTGGCTCATGAGTGTGGAAGAAATGTTCTCAGCCAATGTATGTATGTACTTGGTTGCGTACGCCTGAGGGTGGAGCAAGACAACTCGGAGCAGAAAGTTTTACCCGTTAGTAACCAGGTCGATCCGGCAGAAGAGGACATGGGGCGAGGGTGCAGGGTGGGACGTGGCGGAGGAGGTCAGCAGAACGCGGTCCAAGAGCTGGTGGTCAGAGGACCTGACCTGACAAAGCGGTCAGCCAATGGGAAACGAAGGAACAACTCAGTCATTTCATGTGACGCTGCGGAACAAGACGTGAGTCATGTTGGGCAGGACGGACATACCAAAAACCTGCATTGGTGATCGCGACACAAGCTGTTGTGAGTCACATCTTCTTTGACCGAAACAACTAGTATTGACTTTATCACAATGAATTCATCAAGCTAATTGAAAACAGGCTTTTGTATTTACCTTAAAAATATAGTTTGTTTGACCTTCTTTTTTCCTGGATGACTGCCAGAAGAAAATTGCTGGTGTCTTCACTACCATTTGCTCTGAACGTTTTACTCACTGAAGAGAGGTTGGACGTGAGGATATCCAGGAACTGGACTACACTAATCGACCAGAAAAAGTATTGGTTGACGTTGAGTCTTCTGCTCAGGAATATTACGGATAAATATCTAGCTAAGTGCAAAAGGTATTTCAGCTCTCACTGGAGTAGATGCTACGAGGACATGTCACATGCCATATTAGAGGAGTAGGGGAGAACAAGAGCAATGACATGAGACAGGACAAAATGAAAGGGGTAAAGAAAAGGACACCTAACTTTTTACCATAGTCACTTTTTCTAGAGATGTTTGAGATACGAAGTTGTACGCACATATGCAATATGTCAGAGGCGTCTCTACTGCACGTGCGAAATGCATATGTGAGACATTGGTGTATTGCAATTCCCCACTTATGAAGCACGAGTCAGTCACTAGTTAAGACTTATCGGAACACTGTGCCAATTCTTCTGGAATTTCCAGAGTCGTGGACACTTCAAACAGATTGGCGGCCGCCTTCTCCAGTCTCTGCTTGGCCATCTTCTCCTCGCGGGTGATCTTCAGCATTTTTTGCCGGTATTTCTTTTGCACCATCGCCCTCCGAGCCTTGCGCTCTTCCTCGGACTTACACTTGTAGGAGTCCACGTACTTCCTGAAGCGCTCCTTGCTCTCTTCCTTCCTGCGTGCAATGTAGGCCCTGGTCTCGGCCACCTTGTCCAACAGTTCCTGACCCTGTGGCAGCGCAGGGATTTCCGTGGGCACACCTGAAAATCACCCAGATTCTGCTATATCACCGTGCCGAAGACTGATAGATTTACTTCCAAGTTGCTTAACATTGACCATTGAAAAAAACGTATTGGCGGATCACCGTGAATCGTTGAATTGAGCTGAGGCCTGCTCTCTTCCGGCTGCTTCCACGACGGCACCGCGGTCAGCTTCAACTCCTTCTTCTCCTCAGGGTCGACGAAGTCGCGAGGGTCAAAGTGGACCGCGCACAGGCGGATCGACTGATCTTTCGAGCGAAACCTTTTCCTCCAATTCAACGGAATCGCTTTGCCCCAACGCCTGCGAATCACAGGATCTTTGGGCAGGGCGAAGAAGCCCAAGTTGGGGAAGTTGAGGGAGTCGTTGCCGCAGTCCGGATCCAGGCAAGAGAGCGTCTTTTTAGATGTCTTCGACAGGGGAGCCTCAGCACACCTTCGGGATAGTTGCAGACTTCCTAGAAGGAATTTTCTCCTAGAATCCTTTAAATGGACTTTTTCCTTAGTCCCCACCGCAGCCAACGTGAGCTAGCTGTTATGAAAGTTTAACTTTTATCTGCCAAACTAGGGACTTTCCAAGCCATGAGAATATTTCCAAAATAATGTTTTCTCACAACCCACATAACTTTTTATCAAACTTTGGAGTAATCCCTGTTCCACAAGTAGATTTGCCAAGCGCCCCTAATCCTCTAATAGACACTCCTTGCCGTAAGTAACTTTTGCGGGGATGACTTCACTGCAGTGTTGGGGTGAAATTTTGATGTGAAATGTATATATCTGATATTGACTATTGAGTACAAGGGTTCAACATTGTGACTGTCCATTTTGATGCTACAATGCTCAAAAGTTAGCAACGCGGAGAGGGAGGCATACCGAAGAAGCTTAAAATTTAGCTTTTTGGGGGGGTGGGGTGTAAAGTTGATGAAAATGACTGAAAGTTGGCTGCCTCCCCCGGGGGGTCAAATTAATTCCCTTTGGTGCGCAAGCACCCCAAAGCCATGCATTCGTGAACGCGTTTGCCTCTTTGTTTTGGAGCATTATAGCAATCATAGTGTTCAGCCCCTGTAATCAATATTGTGTCTTCGAAGTTTGTTCACTGTCTCTGAGATTTACACATTTCACATCAAAATTCCATCCCAAAAATTACTTACGACAACGAGTGAACGTAGTCACTGGAGTAAATAGTTCAGAAATTGAATGGATAAGCAAAACTGCTCAGCTTTAACATTGATTAAAAATGTCATTCAAGGGGACAGAATATTCAATAAGTAAGTTCCGAGTTGGTCCTGGATCTTGAGCTTCAACGACCGATTCCGGGCGTGCGTTCCAAACCAAAAGCTGATATGCAGCTTAATACACCCACAGACATCACTTACGTCAAGGACTGTATGCATAAATTGCCGACTTTTGACCCCCACGTTGCACTCTGTAATAGCGTAGGTGACGTTTGATAATTCTTCCTTGGATCGATCTAGGCTAGGGACAGTGGGATGAAAAGCCTATTTTCGACTGCTCCATTCTTTAAGCCCAGACTGTTGTTCATACCAGCTGTTGTCCGGACTCACCATTCCCTGGCAAGGCACATCCCGTTGCCGCACTCCCGCCGTCAAAATCACACTCCCACCAAAACTGGAAAGGATCTTTTTCAAGACAGGGGTCGGTTTGAGTGTCTACGCTGACTAGCTGTGATGCAGCTCCCAGATCAGGATGGACAGGCTCAAGTCTCTCCAGGCCACGGACTTGTACCACGTCGCTGGGGAAGATGGAGGGAACATAATCTGAAATAAGCATGGTCGCAGGAAACATCAAAATAATCGTGGAGTTGACCTGGGACTTTTGCTCTTCTAAGAAGTCCATGGCCACGGCATTGGGAGGGGGAAGGGTCCAGAAAGGATAGGAAGGTTATAGGGACATCGTGGCATCATGGCCATATTTCTGCTAATTCTGGCACACCCTGTGTTTAATCACCTGGGTGAGTCCTTGCCAGGCTCGGAGTCCCCTTGGTGAAATGGCGACTGCAGACGCGAGAGTGGAGCTTGGGCCTCCAGATGCTGCCGTCAGGATTCACCCTGTTCACCGCCTTTATCCAAAGCTCTCTCTGCTCTAGGTCTTTAGTGGAGAATGCAAACAACTTGACCCGATCTTTGGTACTGTCACAGCCGAGGACGCAACAGACCGAGCCGCCGCCGTACGTCTTGTGACTGGCGCTCTTGTTCTTGCGCCAGCTGAGGCTCAGGGGGTCCAGGTCCTCTTGCTCGAGGTAGCGCTGGTGGGCCTCAGCTTCGATCTCCCGGAGGGACATCTCCACAGACACCAGAGATCAGCCTGGGGAATGATTTGTTTACGTCGTGGACTGCAACAGCTCCGTCAGCGTACGTCGACGAGGTGTTGAGACCACAGAAATCTATCACTAGAAGGCGCATCGAGGCCGGCGGGCAGGCGAGGCTGCCTGAGCAGATTGAGAGGAAAAGTCTCCACTCCAAGTCAGCTGTCGAAAAATCTCTAAGCACCCCTTGAGATGCCGTAGATTTCTTGAGGTTTAGTGATACCCAATCTTGCCTGCCAATGTATCTTTTAGCGACATGAAAGATATCAGCATTGGACCGTGAGAGCTGAGTGAATGAGCTGGGAGACCAGGATGGAGTGAGACACGCAATTCGAGCTGTGTGTATGATTTCAAGACATCCCCGTGATGGCTTCTAGGAGGCAATGAGAGCATGAAAAAATTACGGATGTTCTTGTGTGATTTGACTACGGGTGGTGCTCCAAATTTTCATGCATTAACGTGTACAAACTAGTTCTGCTGGCAGACAACACCTCACACACCTTGGGATGACTAACAATGCTCAGGACAGGACTGAAAAAATGCATCTGTCTGACTAAAAATGATGCGTCTGTGTGTGTGATGCAGAGGTCAAAATATGGAACCCAAGGTGTAAAAAAAGGATGAAAAAACGGACGTGTGACCAGCCCCTGGGCAAGTAGAAGTTGAGGTCTGAGACTCGGTTATGGTCAGTGAGGCAGGAGATTCGAGCACAACACACTCTATATGTTTTCATACAAACTTTGTTCAGCTGTTTTGTAGTATATCTTCCTCAATAATGATCATGATGAGGAACAAAACATATTTCTAAGATGTACATGACCTGATAAGTCACTTTTATTTTCTTTGTATCTTTCTAAAATGAAAAATACGGGCAAAAAACCATTTTACAGTGGTTATATACATAAGCATGCATGAGTGTGCTACAGTAGAGGGGTGCTTAGAGAATTTGCGACAGCTGACTCGCGGTGGAGAAAGAATCGGGCGGATGCGTCTTCTAGTGATACTATAAGATTTCTGTGGTTGAGACCAAGGCAGACAGCGAACTTGAGCGTCAGAGAAACAACCTACTTGGGGGTCTGATGGCAGCGCTGTCTGCGCCATCAGCTGCTTTAGCAGCACCTGCTATCGCGCTGTCTGCTACAGCATCAATCCGAGCCGAACCTCGAGCCTCAAGCCTGGAGGTCTCCAGTCGGGTTTCGACCTCAGTGAGGCTGGATTGAGGCTCCAAGTAAAGATAGCTATATGGCAAAGCAGTGGGATTCACTTCCAATACTAACAAGTTGCTTCTTTTAGACCAATGGGACTTGCGATACCGTTTCCTAATCTCAAGTTTGATTCTTAGGATCCGGATTCAGCTTATGTAATCTCAGGCATCATTTGATTTTAATCCTTATTTGGCAAGTATTAGAGGGAACTTGAGGGAATTTTACACTGTTCAAGAGTCGATTCTGATTGAAATTCTTATTTGAGGGAGTCACTCAATGGGACTGTTCAAGTGCATGCGCGCTCGATCAAGTTGTATGAGTTCTAATAAAGATGTAATCTAATCTTATGTAAAGTTTATGCATTTATCTAGAGATTATCGGCTAAAGGTTGGGACAGGTGAGAGGCAGGAAACCTTCCTTGTGTGTAACATAACTGTCGAGTCTGATAAAATAGCCTCGAGCCGGCTCGTTCTACACCTTTAGTGCAGTGAGGACTGATGTAACTCATACTTGCTCGTGCCCTACACATCCATGAGGATTGATGTCCGGAATCCGGCCCAAGTTCGGAATCTGGCTGAAGTTGGGCAAGCTTAGACTGACGAATATCATGCAAGTTCGTCATGAGCTCATCCTACGGCGTGGACCGTTTCTTTAACGCGACTGCTGCGTCCTTCGTCATCTCCTGCGTCTTTGCCAAGTGGGGCCCGTTCTGCATCCGGCGGGTGGAGGGCGAGTCCATGCGCCCCACACTGAATCCACAACTTCCCCGACAACTCTCCGACGACATCGTCCTGGCCAGACGAGTGCCAAGCACGCACCCCGGTCATATCGTGCACTTCCGCGGGAAGGTGGTGCTTGTGGGCGACCCGCGCGACGACGGTAAAACCACGCTCATCAAGAGGCTAAGAGGCGTCCAGACTGACATTGTTAAACCCCGCGCACGGCCCGGCTGTCCCGAGAGGGAGACCTTGAGGGTTCCCGACAGATCCGTCTGGATAGAGAGCGACGCCGGACCAGGATACGTGGATTCAAACACGCTGGGTCCGATTGACATTGACCTTGTGGTCGGGGTCGCCCGCTGGATCATCTGGCCTCCGGAGAGGATGGGCAGGGTCTCTTAAGTGACAGACAGACAGACATGTTCACTCGCCTGGCGCCGCTTGGACGTTATCTTGGGGTGCGTTACACAGTCACACCTAGCGTGAGGATGTATGGTGCTTGTACTATCTTCAGTGATACTCAAAAAGTATCCATGGGGACATACGATAACAAGAAAAGGGAGGGGACAAAGGAGGGCCCAACGCAATAATAGGTCAGGGTGAGACAAGAGGGGTGGGTGACTTTGAAACGCGACAAATCTCTCAGGGCAAACAAGGTCTAAGCATTATTTTTAAGCTTTCGTGCGTACAACTGTACTTGTGAATCCCCTTTGTGCCTCTCCGTTTACTTTCGATACATCTTTTACGCCTTCCCCGCCCATCCCTCACCTTTCTTCGAACTCTTCCCTAGCACTCGACTTATCCTAAGTGCATCATACGCACGAATCTGCATTTTATATTGCAAGAAATTTCCTGGATTTTTGGGATTTGTCTTGTGTCTCTCAAATCCACATGAAGTTGGTTAAAAAATTGAGTTCTCTCTAAAAAAAAGGGGGTTAAAGTAAAGAGAAAAATGAATCTTAAAAGAGAGTAAAAAGCTGGATTTATTCGACCAGTGTCAGTAAGACTTCCAGAAATCCTGACTTCATTTTGCGTGGTCATTCATGAGTGACATTGTTCCTGCAACTTGTATCATGGTTGGATATAAGGCTGATTTTGACCAGTTCATATCAGCATCAATCCTGCAGGGAAATGTTAGAAAAGTCGAGGAAAATGACTGATAATTGAGAATGCAGAACCCAATAAGAAAAGAGTCAGAAAAACCCAATAGGGTAAAGTCAGAAAAAGTTTGGAAACATCCGGGACAATCTGCAAAAACCTTAATCATACTGTATCCTCAACTACGCTGGTGTAACCAAATCTTTTTCTCAGGCTACGTCGTGTTCTTCTGCTCGTGTCTTCGCCCAAAAGTCCTTCCGCTTCGCGGTCAAGATCTGTTCCGTGTCTGTGGTATCTTTCTGCATCGGCAACACCTTCTTTACCTTAGTGGGCTACCCGGCGTGCGTGAGCGGAGCGTCTATGAGACCGGCGCTCAACGCCGACGTCGATTCCGGCCAAGCCTGGTTGGAGCTCAGGGTCAACTGGGTGTTCGTCAACTGCTGGCGTGCCAAGCGATACAACTTCGACAGGGGGGAGATCGTCGTCTTCATCTCTCCCAAAGGTGAGCATGGACTTGCATGTACTCGATCAGAGCATACCCTAGTTGTTTCTTAAAATATGCGTTAAGTTTAAGATCGGGCATGGAGTTGCTAGACTTCATGCATTTTAGGTTATTTTGACGAAAACAGAACCTTTTTTTAACGATTGTAGATTATTGTACAATTGTTCAGTCACAATGTATTACAACTGGATGACGATGTGATTGTTTCGGAGTTCATCTCGAGGCCACACACTAAACAACAATTATGGGACAGGGAAAAGTCATGCAATTTTTCCCTCTGAGATCTGTTAGGACGTTGCTTAAACTCTTGCATGTCTTGAAATGGACGTCTCTTCTCCTTGCAGATCCATACGATTTCGTGATCAAGCGCCTCGTCGGTATCGAGGGCGACATCATAGAGAACTCGGACTTTTCCCCCCGGGAGCCGGTCGAGTTGTCCAAGGGCTTCTGCTGGGTGGAGGGCGACAATCGACACAACTCTGTCGACTCCAACTCAAATTACGGACCCATCAGCAAAGGTTTGATCTTCGGTAAGGCCACTCACGTCATTTGGCCGCCCAAACACTGGCGGAGACTTCACCCAGATTTACCCGAAGTCCCCGGAAGAGACATCCAGGAAATAGGAGAGGGACGGATTAGGATTGTGAACAAGTGACTGAAACGAGACGAGTGACGAGTTATACGGGGTGATCGAGAAAGCGTGTTAGTTAAGTTTCCAAATGACATTTTTCAGCCTTATACCAAGAGCAATAGTTTCGCCAGTTCATATGCCTTAGCCAAAAAATGCTTCTGGATCACAGTGCGCGTAGCAGTGTCAGTGACTTACTGTCGTGACTTCCAACTGAGCTGTGCACAGTCTACCTCTTAACCGTCGCCATGCGAACGCTCTCGTTGCCCTCCACAAAGTTGGAACTTGACGTCACTGGGCGCGTAGGACAGAATAGCCTCTGCCTGGTGGATCTGGACGGCGATGGTGGTGTCGAGTTGGCCGTGGGCACCAGGGGCGGGGTCCTCTACGTCTTTAAAGGAAATCGAATATGGAAAAAGTGCTCTGGACTGGGCCAGATTTCTGCAGTGGCCGCTGGAGATCTGGCGAACAAGGGTCATGACGTCTTGTTGACCATCAGCTCCGACGGCTGGTGTCACGTTTTTGACTTTGTCACAAAGACGGACGTGGACCCTTTGAAGGTGGACGAGGAGTGCGAGCAGAAGGATGGCCTGGGCGAGTGGGATGGCAGAGATGAGGAGGAAAATGATCAGGAGGAAGGCAGAGACAACTTGGTCCGACCATTTGCTCGGTGAGTCCTCTGATGAATGTAGAAGAGATCTGCTTTGCAAGTCATCTTGAAAAATCTAAACAGTGACGTTAGCAGCTTCAACCCCATGTTATATGCTGTGTTATTGAATGAACCGCAGGCAACGTCTTTTGGCCAACATCAAGGAGGCCATGATCTTGGACGTCAACAACGACGGTGCCAACGAGCTGTGCGTCGCCTTGACGGACAGGGTGGTGCGCACGTACAAGTGGCGTTCAGAGCGTGGTGCTCATGCGCACCTGCAGGCATGCAACAAGTGGGAGTTCGGCGAGCAAGTGGGATCCGTCACCTTGATAAGAGAGGAGGACGGGAGCAACGTGCTGATCGTGGCCCAACCCGGTGGAGCATTGCTTAAGGTATAGATGACTATTCATTTCTCACAGATTGGAAGACCTTTTAAACGTTCCCCACCTCTTGCTACTGCTTCATGGTCCAATGAAGGCCTGAAAATGTCAACTATGGCTCGTTTAAAAAGTGCTGCCACATCTCCGGCAATTTCATGCATCTGGCCCATAGATCAACGCTCTGGAATCTCCACATCAAGGAGGCATCGCTGTAGACCTGTAAATGCCAAAATGTAGTCGTCTGCTCAAGAGTTTACCCCTAGAGGACTACAATGTACTGGAGCTTTCGCTCTCTTGATCCGAGGAAACTTTCTATTAATTAGGGCTTATTTCATATCTTAACCGCGTAATCGTGAAAAGTCATCTTTGCTCAAGGTCAGTCAGTCTGGAGGAAGTGAGGAGATGTTGGCCTATCAGGATCCTCAGGTCCGTGGCAGCAACGCAGAGATCCAAGGCTGCCTGGAGAGCAAGTCCTCGGGGCCTCCGCCCTACGCCATATGCACCATGGACGGCACGCTCACAATGGCCAGGCAAGGAAAGGTCATCTGGAGTAGGCAGGTACGAACTCAACAGATTGCGCTGACAATTTTGTAGTGAGGAACTAAAGGCCTTTAACTTGACATCAGTACTCACTTGCCCTCTGACACGGCATAAACAGCTGATGTGGCACACACGAATCTTTTTTTAGACTTACCGCCAACTCTTCTGCCTGCACAAGTTGGATGTCGACGGGGACGGCTGCGACGAGATCGTTGTTTCTTCTTGGACTGGCCACGTGAGGCACATAAATTTGACCTTGTCATCTGATATTTCCATCCTTCAAGTTCTTTCAGACTTACATTGCCTCCCAGACGGGAAGGATATCCGAGTTTATCTTTGACGAGCGAGTCTGCACCTTCACCTGCGGCTTATACACCTTCCGGACAGAGACCAAGCCCGTCCTGGTGTACGTCACCATCCAGGGGAAGATTCACATCTATTACGATTTCAAGATCATATCAGGTATGTGTGACGCAGATGTACATGGAACCAGCCACAGTTTTTTGGCACCAGAATTCTATTGCGCAACAATCTTTGGTCATTAGCGACAACAAGCGACATTGGCAGATTAGCAAAGTTTTTAGTGCCAAAATGTAGCCTATACGAAAAGGCAGCATTTTGATCTTGCCCTGCAAAAATCTGGTGGGGCGTTTAACGATATAACGATGTACGTGTCTTTTGTTTCCACAGAAGATATTCCGGTACTCAACATCGATCCACACGAAGAAATTACAGACCTCTTGCTGGAGGAGGGAATTTCTCTGCGATCTCCTCGAGACTTAAAAGAGTTCAATGCCTTTTGGCTGTATAGCGCGCTTTGATTACCTGTGCTTTGCCAAAGATAGAGTTTTTTTAAGACTCAACATTTTAGTACATGCGTATAGTAAAAATAGTCCTGTGTAATGGAATGACAATCGTGTGCTTATGCGTACGTGGTCCACTGCGTCGCTCAAGTCGTTGGAGGCCTAAACCCATGGATGAGCTGAGAATGCCTGATTTGTCTGACGGGTAGCTTGTTGCGGCCTCTTCCGTACATGTTTTCTTGGTGTTGTACAAGTACCGGACCCTCTTTCTTTCGGAGTTTGAGTAACCAAACTGATTCACCACTGACTGGTCACCAATCATTACCTCATGTCGCTCATTAACAGGAACATTAGTCGGAAATGACACGAAATTACTTAAAAGAACCTGTACTTTCGTCCTGGCGCCACTCCTGAGGAATCGATACGCATGCTAAGATGTGTCCGTATATTTCGATTCGTGTGCATGCAGTTTTAGTGGTCCTAGTACGGGATACATCAGCATGAGCAATAATAAGCACACACACACGCACGCACGCACAAGCTCACACACTCTCTTAAGGTCTCACGTCCTCGTGTCAGACTTTTTCTTCCTTCTCTTCGTCGTCTTCTTCGTCTTGTGTATTTTGCATGCACAAATGACAGCCGATTCTTTTCTAAATCATCGGAAACCGCTAAAGGCCGCGTCTCCTTGCCATTCAGCAGAGAACCCACTAAAGTCTGGCTTGTAGGCACGCGCTGTAGACCGACGCACATATGCAGTGGGTGATGAAAAGGCTCGTTATTGCAAAAAGGCTGCCTCTCAAGCCCAACAGGTCACCATCAGCGAGGTGCGCGGCAAAGATTTGCATCGTGTGAGCCGTGAACGTGACGGAAGTGCTGACAAGGAGTCGTTTTTTTGACTGACACGGTCCTCGTGTTGTGCTTACTTGAACTCTTGAGCTTCAGCAAAGGCTGCATTTGGCAGTACGTGGGCCTGGACAGTGAGGCGCAGCACGGTGAAGCGGTAAAACTAACTGCTGTCCGACGAGCCTTGATTCTAGGTCGCCATCGTAGCAACAATGATCGATGTAGTGACCAAGATGCATGGACTTAAAAAATATTGTACGTACGTAGAGTCTCGAATGATCTTTGGCCAGACGTGCGTCTTGCGCGATCCGGCACGCACTGGTGGCGTGGAGGGAGAGCTGGTCGGTGTCCGTCTTGATCACGGCCAAGGCCAAGACTGTGGCCGTGGAAAAAATATAAAGCAATGTGTCACTGCTTTTGACAGTGTCGTTGACCTGATCCTCCTACTGGACGTCCGCGTTTCTTCTCACTCTCCGCCACATCATGATCGAGGCTTTCCACCAGTTTTAGCGTAGCACACGTGAAGCACAGCTGTTGAGTATCAGTAGTGTCAAGAGCAACGACAGCATGATCGTTGAGGCCTTTAGGGCCCCGCCGCCACTTCTTATTGAGAGGTGCGCCACACACTCGGTCTTGCCCATGACGTTGGCGATCTCGCACACGTATTTGCCCAGATGCTCGTGCGTGACCCCGTGGATGGTGTGGAGATAGGGCTCTCCGCCGCCGGACCCCGTCTTGAAGAGCTTGCGATCGCCGCTGAGAGCGTAGCTGCCGCCGTCGGTGACGAAGCTGGGGTCGTAGAAGTAGGGCTCGTGGTACCAGTGAACGTACTGAACGTGACATCGTGGGCTGACCTGAGAGAGGAGATATGGTTGATAAAACTTTCTGACGCATTGCAAACGTATCAACGTAGTAGTGAGCGAATTTTGTCTCATACTGACTGATACTTAGCACTTATTTGAGGCCTGATGGAGACCATATACTCAGTTATATTTGCTTAACTTAGGTGTGTAAGGTGTGCGTGCCTAAAAATAAGTGGCCACTTGTCTCATTCATGCCAGAAGTGGCTACTGCTTTTATTTATGATAGCAAGCCCCATTTTGGGAGGAGTGCCCAATATGCACGGTGAAGTGCTACGGCACCACTGTTTGTTTGCCATGACATGAAAGGAACTCATTCTGTGAACAAGATATGTCATTGACATGTGACTTGATGGCGGGTTGCTCTCTTCAGTGCAACACAACGTATCTAGGCTTCACTGGCTTTCCTTACCACCTATATTGGGGGCTCTCGCGACGACAGCTATGAAAGAAGAGGACTTTTTAATGCTGAACTCCTCCACCTCCAGCAACTGCGCGGTGGCCAAGTAGACGTTCAGGGCAGACAGAGACAAATTTCATCGTTGTGAATCACTTGTAGTAAGACAAGAGAAATCATCATGCGTACTCGGGAGCATAAATCAACGAGTTCACGCACGCAACCGCCAGAAAAAATGAATAATTGTGCGCGCGTATGAGTATAACAAAGCTGAGTGCTTGCGGCTGCTGTGCAGACAGTAATATACGTACGAACAACACGTGAGACGTGACATGAGGCGGTTATTTGTGCATTGGTAACGAGGACCTAAGGGAATGGGTTGAACTGAGCCCACAGGGTTGAATAATTCAGGTCTGCGACTTCATCTTCTGCGCTTCCTGCCTCCTTTCTCTCGGCGTTGTCGTGCCTGCGCCGGGGGCAGGAAAATCCTGGTGACGGACGGCGACGAGGCGTTCCTGGGGGAGTCCGGAGTGATCCCGGACGGTCCTTTGCACACGGAACGGAACCGTCCGAGAACGGAAAGAAACCACCTCCGTCACTTAAAAAGGGGACCACAAACTTGTGTGTGTAGAGACTTGACATGGGGGAGGGACGAGAATCCGGCCAAGGCCGTCCGACATGAGCGCCGTGGGCTGAAACGACGTCAACTGAATGAGCATTGAAAACTTCTTCTCCACACATCCTTGTAGAAACGTTCTCGATCAATCGCTTTGGCCAATTCTCGACGGATTCGCTATGAATGGGGAAATTAGACCGCTCTGTCTGTTTTAACTTTCCTCTATTTGCAGCACATCAACTCACAAACAAGTGTATTTACCCAGCTCCGAGAGACTTTCGGGTGGGGCATGAATGGAAAGTCTTTCTTCGTAGTCTCGAAGGTGACGAACTAAAGCCAACAAACGGGCTTCCCGAGTCCGGCTCGCATAAACTTTCCCCCTTTTTTCTGTCGGAAACATTTCTCGAAAAAGGGTTGGATATCGCGATCGATGGGGGCAAAATTGAAATCCCGCTTGCACGCGATGTCTCCATTTTTTTTCGACGCACGCACGTGCGTACAGCAGAATTATTCAGACGGTCAGGGGAAAAAATGCTACTTGTAGCATTTTTCAATAGTCAGCAATAAGTCAGTGCGTGCTTTAGAACGAGCAAACAGTGTGGAATAAAAAACCTATTGTGCCCATGTTCAAAATATCACGTCAGAAATGTCAGTATTCGAAAAGCAACAGAGCAACAGACGAAGAAAGTGTGACAAAATTGTTCGGACGACACGCATAAGTTCGTTTCCATCCTGTACTATACGTGCATGTACGTACTTCATGGCGGTGGAAAAGTGTTGCATTCAGCACAGTTCAGTCTGGAGCAGCTCAGACGGTTGAGTGCGCTATCACAAGAAAAAAGAGCAGGCGATGTCAATTCGATGGTTCTGTGACCAGTGTATGTCTTCACACCTCAATACCTTTCTCTTGTTCCACTACAGAACAGTAGGGTATAGAACAGAAATATGAAGACGTACAGTGGACTCCTGTTAATAGGGTCACAATAGGACAGGAAGTTTTGAGTCCATTGTGCAGCTGAGTCAATTAAGCGGAGTGAGCATCTTCATTCATACATGTATCTGTGTCCCCAGAAGTTGAGTCAATAAACCGTCTGACCCATTGATCCGTGAGTCAATTAACGGGAGTTCACTGTACACATAAATGTGGTCCGAATAAGTTTGTCACGACCTTTCTTTGGCACACTGTTCTCCGACTTCTTTAATGCTGACATTTCTTGGGTGAAATTTAGCACATATGTTCTAAAATTGAGTAAGGATGAATTTCTTTCCGCTCATTTCAAAGCACGCACTGACTTGAAGGTACTGTAGTCGTACTTCTCTGCCAGTCCGAATTAGTCACACTGTGCAGACGTCCATGCATGTCGGTCGATGACCTGATCAAGTTCGCCTTCTCCTTCTTGGTCGAAGGTCAGGAGAATTCGTTTGATGACAGATAAAAGGGCACACAGCTTGTATGACTACAGTCGATGCTCGGTTTAGCGAACTCGTCAGCCAACTGCATAATGTTCACTAAATTGAAGTTCTTCTCTGAAGTGAAACTCGCGTCATGAGGCATGAAACAACAGCACTGAATTTGGATGAGCAGTAGTCGATGCTTCAGCCAATGGTTGAACAACACTAATCCTCAAAGATTTTAGTCAGTCTCTTCTAGCGTCACACTTCTTGAGATACTTACCCTCCCTGCTCATTAATATGAAGTGCGAATCTCCTTTGGGTGGTTGCTGTTGCTCTGACAGTGCTCTGTGACAGAGCACACAGCCTCCAGACATTTGAAGGCCATCATTTGTGAAGGAAGTTGAATGAGCAACGAGTTGTGTCCACTCTACTCATGAATTAAGCAGGAGATCACGCACCTGGGTGTACTACTTTGGTCTAGTCAAAGTCAGACAATTGAGGTTTACCAAAAACAAGGTGCACTGGACCGATGCTGTTTATGTTGTAATAGATCGGTAGGCAGTGAAATCTTCACTAAGTCGAGAGTCGACTGTATGAATTTTCTTTCGATGACCCGAGGCCACTTCCAACAGTTAGGCAGTAGGAGGCCAAATTTGGTGTACGTGTGTGTGTGTGGGGGGGGGGACCATGCAAGTCCTCAACGTCAAAAGTAGTCGTGCAGACAAGATTAGATCCATATTAGCACAATTGCTCAATCAATCACAATGCCGGGCAGGTTGGACTGAAATGACTGGTCCATTGCTGAAATAATACTTCTCATTAGTTGAAATGTTTGTACACACCTCCCCTGCCCTTACAGGACTAGAGACTTGGTGTGTCAAGTGAAGTAATGTGAGAATTGGTCAGCTGAACCATATGAGGAAAAGTGCAAGTGTGAAGAGAAAGCATGAAAACTTACTAAAAGTTAAGTCAAGAAATTGAAGTTAAGTCGACCAACTGTTACTCAAGTGGTCAACTAAAGACAACTGATAAATTGAAGTAGAATCAACTGAGATACACAAACATTTGAACTAACTAATGATGGTCACGTCACAGAGTGAAAAACAGACTGTATTTGTAATTCAAGTCGATTAGATAATAGATTGATTCTGTAATCGATCAGATTAATTCTGGTCGATTAGACAATGTCAAGAAGAGTCAACCCACTCTAATGCAAGTGAAGTCAACTCACTCTAGCTCAAGTTGTCAACTAACCAATGTCAAGTAGAGTCAACCCACTCTAATGCAAGTGAAGTCAAACTAACTCTAGTTCAAGTTGTCAACTAACCAATGTCAAACACAGTCAAGTCACACTAATGCAAGTGAAGTCAAACTAACTCTAGCCCAAGTTGTCAACTAACCAATGTCAAGTAGAGTCAACTGTATGGGTTAAATACACTCGAGAGAGAGAGAAGCCTGCTACTGTAGTGGCACTTGCCCTGATGGCTGGAGTTTGGCTTTTAGAACAAGTTTCTAGCATTTCCGCACGTTTTGCTTTGCTCTTGTGGCAGAAAAAGCGTGCCTGGTCCAACTTTTGCATTTCGCAAGCGTTCAAGTCGACATGAAAAAGTGGAGAACTCTCGGATTAAGCACCTGTCAGTGTCGCTTTCTCTTGACAGCCCTAATTGTGACAGCGCAGACGCCATAAGTACATCTCATAACGTCTAATGCCTGAGATCAACACTTGTCCGCGCGCCCACATCGATCTGGCAGCAGCAGTGACGGACATGCGGGCCATTGATCACGATCAGCTCCGCCACGACAATTTACAGGGTGCTTTATCTTCTTTTCTCTCGAAGGAGACTAATTTTGACGTCGGACAACCGACTTTTCAGCATTTCGCAGTAAAGAGAGAACCTCCCGCAAAGTCTTTACTTTTTTTTCCCAAAAAAAGTTCCGTGAAAAAGGAGAATGAATCAATCTGGCATTCAAAAAGTGGTGCATTGAGTGCGACCAGCAGAGAAGGACTCGATAGCTCGAGCTTTGATATCACCCTAATCTTAACCATTCGTTTCCTTGCGGTTCTGATACCCTTTCTTTTGACCTTGGGGGTTCCTTTTTCTCTGCGCCTCCAGTAGCAATGGCAGCTCTGAGTATTTGTACTTGTTTCATGCAGTCGTTTTTGTCCTCGGGCAGCCTGACTGGGGAAACTGACTCTCTCTATATATATACTGTGCTGAACAAGAACACGTGGGTGGGTGGGAAGAAGCTGACTCATTGCCACGAGATCATCTACGTCTCAAAGTCCTGGAAATTCGCCATTTCCACTGATGTGCGCACATTCAAGTGTTTACCTTTGAAAAATGCTTTCAAGAGCTGTTGAGATGAAAGATGGATCCGAACACTTGCAGCACAACGTAAACTCACAGTGAGTGCGTTAAGAAATGTGACCATTTGTGTAGCTGTTGCACAAGGTTGCACCTGTGCAGCTGTTGTGCAAGGTTGCACCTGTGCAGCTGTTGCGCAACAGCTGCACACTCATACAGTCACCTTCTTTCTCTCACTTGCTCTTAACCAGCTTTTTTTTGGAAAGAAAGTGACGAATTCAATTTAGCAGCACTTAATACCTGTGCACGTAGGTGTCGATATTTGTAATGCTCAAGGATCTGTAGCACTTTTTGCCGTGGGTTGTGTACAGAATGCGGCATTCTCGGTTTTTATCGATTTTTCCCAACATTTTTTGACTTTGCCCTGTTCGACTTTACTGATTTTTACATGAATTGTCAGTTTTAGTTATCTTTCCTGATTTTGTTGACTTTTCTCTATTACATTGATGCTGATGTGAACTGGGAAAAAAGCAGCCTCATTTGTAACCATGAGACAAGTTGCATGATCACCATTCCTCGTAATTGACCATGTAATAGGATGGGTCGAAATCTAAGTCAGGATTTCTGGCTGTCTTGCACGTAGTAATTGAATAAGCTCTGGTGTTTACTCCACTGTGAGACGCATTTTTCTTCCGATTTTAACTTTCTTTTTCGTACAGAAATCTTTCTCTTTATATTCAATTGTACGCGTTCCAGTTAATTTGTCGGAAAGTGTATCTGGACAGAGCCATGAGGCTCTGTACACCTCGCCAGTAACAGCCAATTTTCCTTCTGCTGTCGACGATTTAGTTAATTGCACAGAAGGAACAAAAAGAGTATCGCCAAATTAGAGCCAGTGTAACAAACAAGAGAACATGGATTCCAAGACATGTGGCTTCACTGGCTATACAGCCTTAGTGACTGAAAGTGCAAGAGCTTTCTTTGATGACCACTGCTGCCTGACGTTTAAAGCTTCCCCCCCCCTCCGCAATGTCAACAATGAGAGTCAAAGTCATGCTTAGAGGTAAGCAAGTCAAACTATTGGAGCGTTGACACGCTGTGGGTCACGCTGCAGTCACGGGTGAGACAGCTTGGCCGGGGACGGCACTGTTGTGTGCACTGCAGCATCTGCGCTCTGGAGTCAAAAATGATGGCATTGACCATGGCAAAAGTCCCTTCACCATGAAACGATATCATTGTGAAAGTTTCATTTAGACAGGAAATTGAGACCGTTCGTTTCACCCTTTAGATGGGACCCAGTCACAGTGCCGGCGCTTGAAACTTGCCGGGATCTCCGAATAAAGTGTATTGAGTGGCCTCGGAGACCTGATCAGATCTTGCTGACACGACCATGTCGCTTAATGATTCGGCTCACCACGTGAAATCCTTTTCTTCGCCGCCGAAATGACGTCTTCTGCAATTTATTGGCCTTTAAGCACCTCACCGTTTCAACTTGTTGAAAGGAAGAACTTTGACATTTCATATGCTCTCCTTTGTACGCTGTACTTGGCCAGCACGCAAGGGCTGTTCTTGGCTGCCACCGTCTTGGACGACATTGACCTGTCAAAGGCGTGACAACGACGACTCTGCAAGTCGAATGTCCTTCGGCAAACAAGACAACGCATATGAATACTGCATAGACAGGACCCTTCATGGACGTGACGAGCGAGTACCGGACGGTAGCAGGGAGAAACCACGACAGTTTTGCACACACAAACACCCGATAAAGCATGAAAAATTTATACACTCACTTACAAGAATAGTGTTTTTCTCTGTCTTGATTCAAAATTGATTTTCTTGGCTGCTTCAACTAGCGGAGGAACATGATGATTGCGTTCGTACGTGTGGGACCTTTGATGACCGAGATTATTTATTCATTTTCCTTTGCTGAGCCTTTGCTCGCTCTAAGTACAGTAAAAGTCAGATTTTGCCAACTCTGGACCTGAGGTTTCTCAACAACATTGACTCATCTGGAGCAGTTTTGTGCAGCACATAAGGTATGACCCATATTTTCCCATCTCCCGACTGACTTGACCTAATCGACAAGACTTCAACGGTCCGACAATTCTTGAGAGCAGACTGTCAGTAGATAATCAAGGGGCCGTAATAGGGAAATTACCTTGATTGTGACGCAGCACAATAATAATCAATTGTACACTTAGCATGAACATTACAGATAATCAGCTCAAATTTCTTTCACCTGCTTACGTAGGAGAGTGGGCAAAATGTCCCAAAGTTGCTCTTTCTTCAACATTGAGCGACGTCAGCAGATTCCTCAAATTTTTTGGAGCCAGAAATAGCATGAACAAGAAGAAACCTGCGTTTTCGAGTCCCCGTGGACTACGTGGATATACAGGGTAGGAAAGACCAAGTGCAACTCGGGGAGGCAAAACCGAGCAAAACATTTGCACCACCCAGTATTGGCGCTTTGCACCATGCAGTCGATATTTTCTGCCCTGGTCGTTGGATTCGACGTCAAAATGAGCACAATTGCGCGGTTCATGGTCGTGATAATGCGCTGCTCTAGGTACTCGTCCATTCTTACGCTCTTTATAGCAAGCATTGTTCAGCAGTACCAAGTACACACGATGCATGCGACACACATATGGACGGCGTACGTGCCGCTTCGCACCAGGGCTCGCGCACTATGGGATAGAACCATTGAATGACCCTGGATTTTTGGATAGTTGGGTCTAGAGCAGTCATGAGTGCATGTACCTGAATGGAATGAGCCCAGAATTTGTGTGCTTAATATGTGGAATATCTTCCATACTTAATTCATGTTTGGTCAAAATGGGCACAGACTTACCTCCTCTTTTACCTCATCGAAAAAGTTCATAAAAGCGAAGTTGCTCGACATCATTGGAAATAGGGTGGTGGATGAGGTGAAATGACTGTGGAGGTCATTTGAGGTCGCAAGTTGAGATCAAAGATTTTTCACAAACACAAAATCGTTGACTTGAGTTTGTCACCTCACACGCCATATCTCCAAGTGCCTGAACTTGCTTGAGCTCAATTTCTTCCTGAGATGACAGCTGTCCTTGCTTAACATTTAGGAATTAGTGCCAACGTTTGAAAATGTTTGTAATTAGTAGAAATCATGTTGAGTTTGAGGTTAACTCAAAACTCCCCACTGAGTTACTGCTGAGTAGCATGCCTTCATTGTCCATCACCATCAGCCTTTTCTGCTGTGATAAGTCTGTATGCAACAGATCTCAAGTTTCTCAACTTTTTTGCCCCCTTCGCATGCATTGGAAGTAGATGTGCAGCATCAACAATAATGTGTACAATTTTGCCGCTAAAGAGCATATGCGAAGGTCACTGCCTATTGGACCCGTTTTTCAGTGGAAAGAAAGTGATGAGAGAAGTGCAAAGCAAAGTATTGTTATGTTGGACCACATAGATGTACTTCATACCCTAATTTCGAAAACATAAGAATTTGACTTTTGAGCTGGAAACCCGGGTTCCTATCCCGCTGTGCGCATGCAGTCTTTGCGTCTTGGACCGCTCAAGCTTTGCCGGCGTCTGCGAAAGAGCTGGAGCAAATTTCGAACTTCAAAAGTGTCGCTCAAATCTGTGAATTGATCCCAATGATTCCTGAACAGCCCCAGTCGCATTCCCAATATGCGACTAAACAAAAAGGACGGCTGTGGCACCTTCGATACTGCAAGTGGGACATTTTTGCTTTCTTCTGTCCTTTTTCTGCAGGTTTTCCCTTATCTCTTGCTGTCAACCACAACACGCGATGAGAGAACTCAATCACGCGGAGGGGTCTTTCACACCCTTCTTTCAATCACGCAATCACCAGCAGGGGGTTTTCGCCAGCGGGTGGCCAGACAAGCATCGACCCATCAAATCCCAACACCAATAGGGGGGTGGGGGAAGCAACGATCAACAGCTTAACTGAAGGTCTCGACCCACCCCCCACCCCCGTCTAATTGCTTCACTCACTTGATGTTGTCACGAGCAGTGTGTACTTGCCACGCTTAAGTTGCTTTCTCCCACCCACCCGCCCACCGGTGGCTACAGGGTGGGCGGGAATTCTCTCTGCAACTTGGGTGGCACACCAAGATCTCTGGTGGGGGTGAGTGAGCGCAGCCAAACTCTAATGAAAGGAGACGTTCAGAAGTTTCCTCGGAAAGTCACTGAGCGGTTGAGGGTGGAGCAAAAGAATGTTGAAGGTGCCAATGAGAAGGAAAAATTAACAGAGGACTCGTTGTGGGTCACAAGCCTTCAATCACCTCATGATGGTCTTGAGTGGAAAGTAAAGACTTTCCGCTGTAGCAGCCCCAGCTTGGGATATATATGTGTATTATCGGGAAGGGGCTTCATGACTCATACTGCACGTGACTTTCCAGCAAGTACACGTCCTGTCGCTACTTCTTGCTCAATGCCACGACACGGACCTGTGATCTACGGACTCTTGAGGGGACAGAATGGCCCAGAGGAGTTCTCAAATACTTTCATGCTGGACAAATTTGGCAACCATTCATCCGGCTAGACAGTGGACAAAATTATTCTTCGATCAACATTACTTGGCAGCTCTAGTTTCATTACCCTATCAGCAACCGACCCACTCTAGGCCGTGATGCGTCCGTAAAGTCAGACGTCCGTGGAAAAAAGTAGCCTGCGGTTCCACCACCTGGCAAGCAGTGAGACATGAGGATGAAGTAAACAATCCTCCCTTGGACTGACTGACTCTTTCCTTTCTTTCTTTCTTTCTTTCTTCTTTCTCAAGGCTATTGCCGTAATTTCCCAAGCCCTAATTATTCCCCCCCTTTCTCTAGGGGGTTCCCCCATCTTTATATCTGCTCTCGCTATTCTGCATTTTCTTTGAACTCCTTGTTTTTATGGTGGCCGGCACTAAACTCGACTTTTCCCCCTCCTTTAGTGGCTGTTCCTGCCAATAAAAGTGGTTGACGGACGCAGGAGAGAAGGTGCGCTATATGACTTTCGTGTGGTGTGTTTAAAGCAGGTATTTAATTCACTTACACGGCGTGGAAAAAGTCATAACAAAGTTTTTCGTTGCGTGAGTCCACTTATGCTGTCCACTGTAGGGGCGCCCATTTTATCTTCCTGGCTAGTCTGACTTAATGTTTCGAAAGCCTTCGTAAGGCTCGGGTTTGGCACTGTGCCAATCTGTATAGTCAAACTTCTTCACGCATACGTTGCAAACCTACATTCAAAATTACACCTTTTTTAAAGAAGTTCTCTTTGTGATTTATGGACGGTCGATCTACTCTGTGAATCAACAAGAAGAAATTGGCAGATCGCTCTCAAGTAGGGCTGTGATCGGGCTGAGGCAGAGTTGCTACATTCTACCTGCCTAGTCATATTTCTCATGTATCAGTACCTACCTACAGGGGCCGAACTTGGGGTTGCCAAGGGTCGGACAATGTAAGGTCACGTCAGGGGGAGGAAAAGTGATCAGGATCACGAAGAAGAGAAAGAGGAGTGACAAGAGGAGGGTAACGGAGGTGTTGGAGATAAAGAAAAAGGAAAAGAAGATAGGAGGAAATAATTCTGGACAAATATTTCCTGACTAACATGTTGCCGTCCTATAATTGCTGGGCATAATTGTTCTACTGACACGGTAGATTGTGAATTAGGCATTAAGGACACGTCATTGTTAGGCAGAAGCTCATACATCTTGCGGGACAAATAACAGGCGCAACATGAAGAAATGAGACTAAAATGGTCCTCAATTGCCAGCTCTTTTAATAGGACTCCGGGACTGCAGTAAGTACAGGGTGTTCCACTTTACGTACGCATGTCTGATGTGTGGGTCAAGAAAAGAACATCTCTCTCTACCCTCCAGTTGTCAATGACAGAGAGTTGGCTCACACCATCGTCCCCCCCCCCCCTGTTCTCCTCCTCCTCCTCCTTCTCATGTCCTTGATTCCCGTGATCACGTCCCCCTTGGACCTCCTTTGCCCGGTTTTCTCCTACTTACAGTTCGATCTACCATGTTATGACTGTCCTTGCTGTACCTCCCATGGAGGACAGCTTATTTGCGCAAAAAGTGTGCACTTCAATGGTCTTATTTTTCTCCTTGTTATCGTCGTCAGTACCGCACCTTGGCGTGGACTGCGTCAGTCAGAACAAGACCGACAACAACCTGGTCAAGACCAGAGAGGTGGAAAAGTTCTACTGTCGGAGAGGTGATTTTTTCTTGACTCACACGCCATGTTAATGCAGTAATGTCTTCCTCTCTCCTAAGCTGGAGGGATCGAAGGATCCAATGAATAGGGGATCAAAGCACTTTTTCCTATAAAGTCATGAAATTCCGTCGTCACGATGGCATTTTCTTCACGTGTAATTGCGTCTGTGCCATCTCTGGCGCGCTCTCTCTCTCTTTCCCTCATTTTCATGTGTACTATGGGTTTGTCAGCAGCGGCGCATACATGACATACAGGGTGTCTCAGTCCACTGACTGCTTTCATCTTTGTGCGCGCCTTTTCTTCAAGCAAGCATTGGGTATCAACCATGGAGGTTCAGTTTTGGTCTCTTGGGCACCAAGTTGGAGATTCAACCACAGTCAGACTTTCCGAGATGTTTTCCAGGAGAAGCCTCAAGTCGGCGATCCAGGCGTTCGAGTCATAGCAACCTGACCTTGTAGCCTGATAGCGAGCAACATAATTTTTTCCACGACTTCCTACCCCGAACAGAGAAAACTTATGAAGTAGAATTTCCTATGGCTCCCCCTCTTTCACCATGGGGTCACCTACAACTTTCACGTAGGAGGGATTAGACAGCGATGTTGACACCAAGTTTCTACACTCTGGCACTCCACAGGAATCGCCGTGAAACACACAAGATATTCTGGCAATGACCGTGGGTGTTTCGTCAGTACCTTCCTTCCGGTTCCGCGTCACGCGACAGCTGAATGACCGTGTTGAAAGTTGAATCTGCAAGTGTCTCCTGCTCCCACCTGTTGACCCCCTGGACGTCCTCCTGGGTCACGACCCGCAGGTCCACGGGACATCCTTCTGACTCACACTGTACGCACTCTGTTCTTCTTCTTCCTTTCACATTTCCTGTCCCATTATTCAAGATATTGCCACCCCAGGGTTGGTTGGTGCATGCTTGTGACGCCTCCACGGAAATTACCCATTCATCACGGCAGAATTTTTCGCGGACTGCATGAATTGAGTGGTGAGAAATGAAGTGGGCGCGTCTCGCATGCGAAATTATCGCTGAAATTTTCACACGTTCTCCTTCTCCTGCTTTCACGTTTCTTTTTTTTTGCGAAAAGTGTGTGTGTGTGTGTGTGTGTGCGCAGTCGCTGTTGGTGCAGGGCTAAATGTGGGATCTATAGGAGAGAGCCTTAGACGGCAGCAGCAACATTGCAAAAATTGCTCCTCGTCGATTTCTGCACTGACGATCCCCAGGGGGGAGTTCAGTCAAGCTGCTCAAACCGTCGAGTGGTTGTTTGGCGGGCGTTCCTATCAAATTTTTCTCACTCGTCCACTGTTGAGACGAAGCTGACAACTTGGTACGAGCGTGCATTTGAGGTGCCGAAGCCACTGTCTGGTTGAGCCCACACGATGTTGGACGGGTGGGGGATGTTACCCCCCTCTCGAGAACCAAAGGGCAAGGTTTTTTTTGCATTTTTTTAACCCCTGTTGATGGGAGGCTGCATGTCGTCGCAGGGGTGATGTGAGCTGTAACCCCCTTCCCTCAACAGTTGATGGCAGCAGACTTATTCAGGCTCACTTTAAACATTGCTTTCATCAGTGATTCATGACACAGTGAAGATGCCAAGTTGATTCATGAGCGACACAAAATGTGCCGATGTGAGTAGAATAGATTCGTATTGTGGGGGTTCCTCTTGAGACGTGCACAGACCGACTGAGAAAAACTACCACTTGTGATGCTTTCAGTGTGTCAGGAGCAGAAAGACGTACATATGTATGAGGTTTGCCATAGGTGGCGTGACTCAGGAAAGTCATTATAGTTTCACAAAAGCGTATCATGCCATGGAAAGTATTTCCCAGAAGCTGGAGTGATTGAGCTTTCAGATGTAGAAGTTGCAACTATTCTCTCATTATATCGTGACGAACGTTGCTGCAAATTTGAATGTGTTCATCGTACCTGTGAAGGTCTGGGCCCGATAGCGTCGTGATGCGCAGGCGCTTTCAGGCTTTTTTAAACAGCTCGTGCTCGGTCACGAAGCCGCTGGTTATTTTTACTCGAAGCATCAAAGTTGGTAAGAACTCGGAAAGTTCGTTTCCTGGTACAACTGTAAAAATCAAGGTGTCTTCTTTAAGTCTTATGGCAAACCCGGTACAAGGCGATGTCTTTTCTTGCTTCCTGTTGGTTGCAACTACAGTTGTGTAGAATAGCTTTCAACTTAGATTGTGCTAAGACTTTGACGATAGGATCGCCACGTACATTTATCAACTGCAAATAGATGAAGTCGTCAGTTCGGGGTTAACAATGACAACTCCCCACGTCCTATTTTTGGTCCCTCTTTCAATATTTGTCAACCCTTGCGAACTTCAAACGCTCCGCATCGATAAAAAGTGGTGCATTGATCGATGAGTTGGGGTCGTTGTCACACTTCTGGCCAGTACACAGAGCAGAAGTCTCACTCACCTGACACGTGAGCACCACGTTGTCCCCCAGGTCCGCCGTGATGTTGGTCATGCAGCCGGAGAACTTTGGCGGCGAGTTGAAGCAATTGTTGTACTGGAGGAACTCCGGCAGGAGCGCCTCGGCCGAGCAAGGCAGCAGCAGCAAGAGCAGCAGTCCTTTGAAGTGGCTGCCACTGCAACACACCTTTGAGGAAGCCTCTTTTTCATCTATCCTCCCTTCTTCTTCCTCCTCTTCTTCTCCGGGCAAAAACTGACGCCTCCTCCCTGATTTCCCGCACCTCGTTTGAAGTCGGGGAGGCAGCAGAGTGGGGTCGAACCCGCCAGGGACCCCCATCTCTGATCGTTTTTCGAAGCAGTCAAAGAATGGGGAAAAGTGATTGTTGATTTGATTTCCTTAGCGAAAATGGACAGCAGCAACAGCAGCAGCGGCGACGGCGACGGCGACGGCGACGGCAACGGCAACGGCAACGGCAACGATGACGACGACGACGACGACGACGACGACGACGACGACGGCGGCGACGGCGACGGCAGCAGCAGCAGATGGATGAGAAGTTGGGTTCTCTCCTCTATTTTTGCGAAAGCTGTTGCTTCGCGTCGGTGTCTCCAGCAGCCAGGAGGAATCTTTTTCCCTCGAGAGAAGTGAGAGAATTGTGTTGGGTCCGCCCCGAAAAAAGAAAAAAAAGGCGGAAGCAAAGTTTTGCTTGAGCGATTAGACACGACTTCTTGAGCTGCGCCTACAGCAGCACGGACAGGACGCAGTTGTAGGTCATGGAGTGACTGAGGCTTCCTTCAGCGACAGATGCTGCACTCAGACAACTTCACATACAGTCCAAATTGGTTTCTCCCCGTAGAAAAGATCTCTCCTCACTGCAACTAAGACATCAAAAGTACAGCCTTCCCCACACGTTCGGGCTGCCAAGAGTCAGGACTTGAGAAGCATTGGGATGAGACCAGGATTGCATGAGAATCACTGACCGGCCAGGCTGAGAGGCGAGGCTGCCCACATCCCACGTGGTGACGCTAGAGAGGCAAAAACATGCGCTTTCCCGCCACTATTTCCTTCCTCATTGATGCCAATGAAGTCCAAGCAATGGATGGATCACATAATTCCAATCTGGACTATCTTTTCTTCCGTCCGAGCCGAAGTCTGCGCGACTGTCAAGACTTGACCGTCACTGCTTTCGCCCTGACACTGTCTCGTCCACCGGGTTGACCCCGTCAACGTTGTCTTGGTCGGGGTCCTCCCGGCTGCTCCTCCCCGGCTTGTCGGCCGTCAATCGACTGTCCGTCTGTTTGTCTGTCCGCATGTGTGCGATGAAGCGAGCTACCGCGAGCGACTACGGACGTGCGTGTACACACATTCTTCTATCCTTCATCACCTCTCTCTCTCTTGGCGCCTGCGCCTGCGCCATCGCCCGCTCGCTCGCGAACTCTTTGGCCGTCTTCTGCGCCGCCTTCGGCCGATGACTCTTGATCGCTCACGAGAAAAAGGAAGGGGGGAACTAGACCAAAGCCATGGGAAAAAAAGACATGTGAATTACTAAACACTTTTCGAAGGCCACAATCTTTGCTTCTTCCTCTGAGCCTTTCAAAGATTCCTCGGGCTCTTAATTCGCCAAGACAGAAATCATGGCCTTGCAATGAGGAAAGACCGAGACTTTCAAGAAAGTTATTTGCTCAAGCCGAAAGCTGCTTCTCCCTTTTGTTGGGCCAAGATAGACATGAATCTGCCGAATGCTTTCAAACTTTCAAGAACCTTCCCAAGGAGGTTTGCGTGGTGCAAAAAGGGGCAGACTCTGTACACGACAGTGACGAAGGACCTGTAGATCACATTACTCTCATGAAAGAAAGACACAGATCACGACGACTTAACCACAGTGCGTGCTCGCCTCAGCTTTCGTCATTGGGAAATGTATGACTGCAAAGTCGGTATTTCACCTGCTGGTTTTGGCGTCTCTTTTCCCCAGGAAAAAGCTGTGGCAAACACCTTCTGTCTTCCTGCAGTAAAGCAGGTAAGTGTGCACAGGTAGCTTATCAGACACCGACTGTGTGAGAAATTCGTGGCTGTTTCTCCTTCGGACTTGGTAGAGAGCGAAGTAGAAATTCTTCCGGGGAACAAGAGAAGGAGTGAAGGGGGGGGGGAGAATGGCACGTGGTACCCCCCTCCTTCCCCCCCCCCTCCTCTTTTGCAGTACCGGGGAGACCAGGGAAATCCGTCTTTTAACTTGGGAAACTTGAGCTTTGCGGAAAGGAATGTCTGAGTTTTTACCAGACTTAACTGTCTGCTGGTTTGGGCCTACAGGGCCTTTTGTGGGCCTTTGCAAGCTTAGCAATCGTGGCACTGCCTGGAGGTAATTATGTGAATAGGTCTAAAGGAAGAGTTTATCACATTTGGCATTGAGCTGAACGTGTACATTTCTGCTGTTTTGCAGAGTCTCGCATGTTCTGACGAAGCCCACATGAGATGATGACATAAAAAAATTCCATGTCACTGGCACTAACAAACATTGAGGACATTTCTAATACTTGGGGACTTGTCTGGGTGCAACTGTGACACAGACCAATGAAAGAATGGGACACAATATTTAACTAGCTGCTGTTCCATCACAATGATCACTTTGTTTCTGTTGGAAAAGATTATTGAGCCAAACGCCTCCACCAAGGTTCTCTCTTGATGTGAGCCGAGGCAAATTTACCTGGTCGCCCCTGTACTTCTTCCTACAGGTAAAAGGACTAGGGCGAGAGAGAAAGAGAAGGCGCTTTCGTCGACACAGAATGTAAACTCCGTGCCGTGGTAGAGTGGTTGTTAAAGGTTCGAGGTCATCTGAGAAGCCGCAATTTTACCAGTGGCAGTAAACAAACACCTCATGGAAGGACATAGACACAAAGTCATTTCCAACTTGTTATCGTCATCATCGACCAAATTCTTTACTGCTTAAAGGCCCAGACAAGCAGGGGTTCCCCTCCCCCCCCCCCCCCTCTTGAACGAACAGAACGTGTGCAGTGTGAGTGAGCAAGAATGACCGATTGAAAGGTGGGGGAGGTCATCATCAGGGTCAGCCTGAATGACACGGGGACGGTCGAAGGCGTGTCGAGACAAGACCTCCAACCCGGAGAAGGGGTTGGAGAGGGACCAGAACTTTCCCAGCTTTTTCCACCTTTTTTGACTCCCACACCAGCGCAGGCACTTTCTCCATGATGAATAGGCTGGCTGAGGTTCTTGTAACACAAATGGCCTCGTCGTCGACGGCGATAAAGCAATTTTTCCACCATCTTCCTCTACTTTTTCAATCCACCGCTTTATTTTATGTCGGTCTCCTCCTATTTTTACCGGCGACAACTCCGGGGCAGGTCTGAGAACGACTTTAGTATGAAAGGGAGGGGGGGGGAGGCTTCTGCAACTTTGCAGGAGTGTTGACAGATCACACAGAAGACAGTAATCACGGAGTGATCAGGCGCTCATACATCATGTTGACATAATTCTGTGCGAAGCGTATTAAGAATGAACTTGAAATAACTCGTGTCTGTGCCTCTAATAGCACGACGCTTCACAGTTTTGGCTAATAACATACCGGCCGTGTGGCACATTTTTGGCAAACAGCAGCATAAAATAATATATTATTGGCAGGTGACTTCTTTTCCCGCTTTCTCTTGATCAGCTGTTGTCGTCGTCGCCGCGGGCTTTGGAGTCCCATCCGCTCTTGTTCGCGGAAAAGCTATTGATGATGAAAGGGGTAAATGGCCTCCTGAGGTCGTTTAATTGCCGGCGTAGCTTTAATCCACCCGTCGGCCCATGATTAAGATGGTAGCTGGCAGTAAAGGACCTGCTAGAGGAGTAGCAAAGCTGCATGTTCAGGTGTGTATTATAGGCACCGGGTGTTAGTGGGGCAAAAACAGCCACAAAAACATGAACAGCCACGATCGTTTTCTCTGACGCTGTGGACGATGAGGACAGCTACGAATTTGGGGGGGACACCCGTTGCTGGAGCCTAAAACGTGCATGTGAAGGTGTTCTCGCGTGCCTTTCGCTCTCTCTGGCTAGACAAACCCCGTGCTTTGACCCGAATTTCAAAGGCCCAAGTGGCCCCCTTTTTTGTCCAGTTCCAGGGTGAGCGCCCTGTAGGAGGCCTCAGGCCCAGCCAGGTTATGAGAGGGAAATGCTGCCGACGGAGGAGACGGGGTAAAACTGTTAATAGGTCATAGAAGGACTTCAGCTCGCCAAGACGCAAATTAACGTCCCGTGAAATTATGATCAGGCTTCCTTCACTGTTGAGGCGAGGCCGGCGGCCTTGGGGAAGGCGAGGATCAGGATCGTTTTCTACCTTCTTCTTTTTTTGTGCCTGGGGAAAAAAGGACAGAAAAATTCATCCTCTCCAACTGACCACAAAGACCTTGGAAAAGAGAGAGAAAAAGACGCCACAATCAATCTGACGAACCAAGTCATTGTTCCTCACGTGCCAAGTCTGCCCAGGATATTTCTGGACAGAGGTGGAGAATTTTCAAAATCCACTTAGCACGTGCAGTCATGGAGCTCGTAGTAAGAAAGCAGAGAGTAATAACATATCAACTCTTCTTACATGAATGGTAGGTGAAACGATTGCATCTGACTAGATTTGACTTGAGGTTGTTTTCTTGCTTTTTCTCCCCACTAAACTTTTGACAGATGGTTCAGGTGACTTCACGCATCTTCAGCTCGACTTGACTCGATTTTCCACACAAAC
>JAAUXU010126861.1_pt1 | contig 71890 bp, 66 predicted proteins | sample 7278151 | NCBI WGS metagenome assembly JAAUXU01 (sample SAMN14350113, study PRJNA611818) | marine sediment metagenome | isolation source: surface marine sediment (1.8m) | place: French Polynesia: Moorea | collected 2018-08
CCCCTCCCCCTCATCATCCCCCCCGCCCCCCCCCCCCCGCCCACCCCCCCCCAGCGGTCCCCGACGCCCGCCCCGCGCGCGAACATGTACTGTGGGGGGCGTGAAAACTGTTCGGGCCTTGTAAGGCTTGTACGTGTATACTCGTTGAAAGGAAAAAACGACCCCGACGGTACTGTCTTATAGGTCCTGGCCTCCTCTCTTTCAATGGTACGCAGCTATGATCGATTGTCCTGCATATGTACAGCTGAGAACACTCGTCCTCCTGTGCATTCGTTCTGACTCGAGAGGATCGTTGCAATCTACTCAGCTAATGCATGGCTTTACTGCCTATGTGTTATACAGTTATACTACTGTACCTACGGCATTATTACATGGGCACAGGAGCTGAGAGAGCTTGGATGATGGCGAAATCCACCCTCGTTCTCCTGCAATAACTGGCCGTGACTGCTCAATTTCCTTCCACTTGTAATGCGCGCACATCGCTGCAAAAGGGGAGGCATGGAGATGCATGGAGAAGCACTCGCTCGTGTACTGCGTGTGTACTCCTGGCACACAAGGGTGTACGCATGTGTACAGGGCTGTATGCATTGCAGGACGACGATCGTGTACGTGAACCGAAGTGGCAGGTTAGGGAACGATGTGCATCGACCTGTGAGAAAACTTTACCTATTACTAAATGGCATGACTTGTGCTGAACTCCTCCTGCACAGTGAAAAGCAAAGTTACATTTGAGCCCAGGACTTCAGCAACAGGAGGCTCAACGATACATACCGTTCCACCCTCACTCACTTGCTCACTTACTCACTCGAGTCAGCCTTGGCTTTCGGAGAAAGAGTTGAGGCCCGTCTTTCAAGCAAGAAGAAAAACGGACGCTTTTTCACAGAGAAATGATAGAGGGAAGAATGAGGAATGTTGGCTTCTTTTCTACTTGGCGTTTAAAGCTGACAAGCCGACGGCGAAAGCAATGCATTTACTTACAGTAGAGCGAAGACGAGGGAGTCTCCTCAGATCATAAGAGTGCGAGGGTAGCTGACATATTCCGGTTGACGGGCTAAACTACCATTTTTTTACCATTTATTCAGAATAACAGTCTTTTAGGCGCTCCATGTACAGGGCTGTCAAAAATGAGTGTCTCTTAATCTTGCTGCTGCTGTTCTCAGTGAGGCATAAGTGTACATCAGGTATGTCTCCATCGACACTGCAGCGTCCATCACAGGGTGTACGCAAAGTTACACGCTCAACGCACGCTTTTTTTTGTCAGCCCTGCAGTTCAGCGGGAACGCCAGCAGCGAGATCAACGTACACTCCTTCGTGACAGCTCTGTACGCGTATGCAAAATGGGGTAGGGTGGGGTGGGTATTCTTGCTTGCTCACCCATTATTGTGGCGAATGGCGAGTCTGTCGCCTCCTAGTTCGGCGGCGGCAATGGCGGCGGCTGTGATCCCCCTGGCGGCGGCCGCCAAACTCAAGCGCTTGGCTGTGGCGCCTTTGAAGATGCCACCGCCGGCGTTTTGCCCGGCGTTTGTGCTTTGTCCCCCCGCTGCGGATGTTTGCCCAACGGTGGTCTGCTTGTTGACGCTCGAGAATTGCCTCCGCTGGCCGTCGCTGCCGCGCAGTCCGGAAGAGAAGGCGCCGGCAGCAAAACTCATCGTCGCACATAGTAATCACTGCCACAGCCCTTCACAATCATTTGTCCATATTCGATCTGCTTTCTTTGCCACTGCAGCAGCAACAAGTGCACACAGACGACAGCAACTGGCTGGCGGTGGATACTGAACTGTCTGTGCCTACAGCAGTCGAAGCTGGGTTTCAGGGAGGGCGGGGCCGTGGGGAGGGGGAGGGGGGAGGGAGAAAGGCGCTTGGTTGCCCGACTCTTAAAATAGGAAATCGCCAGTCATTTGCGCAGAAAATACACGCACTTCCTCACTTAGTTCACCCGAGGCTCCATCACGTACTGTGAAGAACAAGAGCCTGGCTGCTGCTTTCTTTCTCATCCTCTCGCCCTCCTCCTGGAGGCATCATCACAACTTCTGGCATTATATGCATCACCTCTTCCTGGCATTTAGAGGCACTCACGTAGTATACAAAAGACACCCTCTGCTCAGTGAAAAGCCCGGAGGCGAACTGAGCAGGCAAGACGTTTTCACTCGGATAGCTGAAGCTGGCGGCTTAAGGAGGATGAGCAAAGAAAGAAGGGCTCTCTCACTTTCCAAAATTGAAAATCGGGGTCTTCTTCAGACTTCAGCTGATTTCGCCTCTGACTGACCGCAGTTTTAATCTCCGTGATGAGAGCTTAAAGAGAAAGAACACTTTTTCATCACGCAAATATTTCCTGAGCACTCCTCCGATTGTCCTTGTTCTTCTTGTTCTCCTCTTCCTGCTTCTCGTCTTCCTCTTCTTTTCCCTCTTCTGAGTCTTTTTCTACCTCGGCTTCTTCTCCTCCGTCGTCTTCTTCTCCTTCCTCGTCTTTTTCTTCTTCGTCTTCTCCTGCTTCACGCATCTCCCGAAAAGGTCATTCCGCCATCGCTTTCTCTCGCACTCTGTGGCCGGCAGCAAAGCTTACAGAGCAACTGAAGGAAGATCCTCTACGCTGCGTAGTCCGTGTACACCTACGACTCGTACGTACATATGATATGGACGTACGTTACGCAGGCGCACACTCGCCTGCGGTTAATTAACTTTTAGCCGTGACACCACAGACCGTATCCAACATGGGGCTTGTGTGAGGTACCAGGAAGTTCATACTTGCACACACACACACACACACACACACCCATGCACACAACATCCTGCTCCCAACGAGGAGTGTGTCAATAATGCAAGTATCGGTGATTGCTGATTGCTACTGGAGTTGTTGGTGCCTGCGTACTCGTCGAGCGCTGCGATGGCTTCCTTTGTCCAACGGCGACTCGCTCGTCATTCAGCGGTTGTTTCTCCTTCCCCCTTGCGCGCTCTCTGTACGCAAAGGCCCGCTCGCCAAAGACAGAGAGCGAGAGCGAGAGCGAGAGCGAGAGAGCGAGCGAGAGAGAGAGCGAGAGAGAGAGAGAGCGAGAGACAGAGAGAGAGAGAGAGAGAGGCCCTCTTCTGAAATGCACACACACACGCACACGCACGCACGCACTACAATACTTCTGCCTTCACTTCTCTGTGGCACCCACGCACTCCTCCTTTCCTTTGGCTTTCCACCTAGCTACATGTACAATGTGCACTGTGTTGTGCATTGCATAGTATATTTTGTAAGCATAAATACACTGTAGATATGTGCAGCAGCTCTGGGTCACCTGCAGCGGTAGGTGCCTTAGTCAGACCTTGGTAGGGGTGGTGCAGGACCACCGGAGCCTCCGTCATGGCGCACTTAATTGCGCGTATTGCACTGAAGTGTACCCATATGTGCGTGTATGTTCTGCACACAGAGGCACGCACACATAAAGTCAAGTGTTCACTTGACTACGTACACTTCATAAGCGGCATGTGTGATGCCATCGCAGCTAGGCCAAAGTATACAGGCCGGGCATTATGTAGCCTCTTATCGACGCTCGCTACTTCAACTGCTTCAAACATGGACAACAAGTGCAATGCCGCACCAAGTTCAACTTCAGCAGCAAGTAAAAGTTTTTGGCTTGGCCCTGCAGTAAGTTTCTCTTCAAGAATCAAAGCGATCTCTCTACCTTGGTCCGAATGCAATGCTAAATGACGATGAACCTGGACCTCTCATGTGCCCAAAAACTGCAGTGGAATTGATAAAAAATGAGTGTGAGCTTTCTTGGGTTTTCTAAATTATGACTCCCCTATACGAAAAAACAACCCAGGAAATTAACAGAATTTTTTTCCGCAAAGTTTAATTATGCCTTCAGGTGTCTGAAATGTCTGCTAATCCGCTGCAGTTCATGTTGTACTAGATCACAGAGCAAAAAACGGAATGAAGATATATTTTGTATCTAAAAAGTTAAAGCCACAAAAATAGTCCAGCGCAAAAGCTCGACAGAGAGTGGAGTACGCTGCAAAGACATCCACGCAGACAAGAAAATACGGCCCTTGCGCTTTATCTACTACAAAAAGCGCGAGGGCCGCACGTAGTCTGTGTGGCCGTTTTTAGACTCTTGCGCCACCGATTTCCAGCTTTTGCGGGGCTGATTTTTGGCGGCTGATTTTTGGCGGCTGATTTTTGGCGGCTGATTTTTGGCGGCTGACTTTTGGCGGTTGATTTTCGCCGCTGCCAGCTTTTGTGGGGCTGTTTCGCGCGGTTGATTTGTAGCTTTTGCGAGGATGATTCGCCCGGCTGATTGCCAATCTGTAGCTTTTGTGCGGCGGATCTGAGCACGGAGCGCTTGTTGAGCGCGTCAGGGCTGCATGAACGTCTGTAAGACACGCTCACATAGTGCTTCATATTTATTTCAACACACTGAAGTGGGTAGAGCGAAAGCGCTACGATAATAAGCAAATATAGTGCACATATGTATATCTTTGAGACGAACCTGATTTGACGGCTCGAATCATCTGTTCGTGATTGCTCCTACTTCTAGTAAAAAAAAGCCCGTCTATGTCGGGGTTGGTCTTTCGTATGGTTCAGATCTTGAAATAGCCATCAACAGCGATGCTAAGATAGCAACGCTGGCAGCTGCCTCTTAAGGAGCTATCAACTTCTCGTTTGAGAGCTACATAAGCTTGGTAGAGATGATCAGTGATCAGCACGCACAAAAGCTTTTGTGCAGTGCAACCGATTCACCTACACATCTTGCAATCTCGTGCAATTCATTAAAGTAGCAGTGATGGTGGCATTGACCCCTCTTTCCGTTTTGTCTGCTGCACGTTGAGAGGACTAAATTTTGAATCATAGGCATTGACCGCGACAAAAAATCCCTGTACATCGACACAAATATCTCCGTAAATGAAGTTCGAACAGTGGCGTTCCAAGTTATCTTGAACAGGGAGCTCAATAATACGCACCGTGTATGCACTGTAATTGTAAGGGAAGTAGTACCTGGGGAGGCCAGTGAAAATTGTATCACACTCTTACGAATGTTTGTTCAGCATTCACGAAGCACTGCATTATTTATACGCAACATACGTACAATTCAGGCCAACAACTTTATAAGGCTGCAGCCTTACAAGCCGGAAGTAGTGTACTTGTTTCACAATCAAGACTTTCCTCCAGAAAAAGAAACCTTTGGCATGAAGACAAATAGCAATTGCCAAACTGTGAGGCAATTTCAATGAAAATCCAGGAACTGAATAAAGAATTGACAAGTGTCAGGATGTCTTGTTCTCTTTTTAACCGGAACAATGTGTGCGTGCTCCTGCCATGCTGCTATTTTGTTGTAATTTTCCTTTCTCGCATAATATGTCACTGACATGCAGTCATGACGTGATTAATTGGCCCGCACCCCCTGAAAATTCTAGGTTTGCCTCTGTCCCCGCCATTAGACAGGTTTCTTCAGTGTTCCTTCTATGAACGTGCGATATCCCAAACTGATCGAGATCGCCATGGACGATACGTCGAGGTCAAAATCGCGATACTCGGCAACGATACAAAATGTGACATCCTCAATTAAATGCTGGATATCTTGTCAAAGCGAAACATCTGCTGTTATTGGGACTTTCCAGAATTTACTAGGCCGACCTACGGGTCAACGGCGCCACTGAAATCCAGGCTCGGTCCGATCCGGACTGTTGGAAGTTTCTGTATGATATTGCGAGTATATCCGTATATCCGTATATATGTTTCGATATTCGATGCCGAAGAGACACATCGCACAGTCCTAGTTCGTACAAACCTAGGACGAACGCAATTGTCACTCTACTCAAGTGGGAGTTAAACACAGTCCTAGCACATACACGCGCTCGTGAAGTAATAGTATGAGTGCATGTGACTTTCGTACACTACTACGCAATTCAGTGGGTTGACTACTCGCCGTACACTAGTGGTATGCATGCGGATCTGTTTAAGGAGGTTTCGTGAAATGGTTGCCAGGAAGTTGCGTACCTAGTTCTTTTCTGGCAGGTCTTACGATATACGTACACAATACGAACGGTAATATGGTGCGTTGATTGGCACACCAGACTTGGGGAGGTTACCTCAAGTGAGACTTTTTCTTGCCTAACAAGAAAGACTTACCTGAAAGAAGAAAATATGCCTGTGTTAATCAAATACTTGGCCTTTCTAATCGTTCACGGAGAACAACAACGACCTAATAACAAATAATGCCGGAATCTCCTATCATTAATGATGAATAACCACGAGAGGAAAATGTTTGGTCTCATGTGATTTTCCCCCAGTCCAGGGATAGGTGGAAAGTAACAAAAGCGCATTTCGGTGGAGATATGAAGAACAAACACCCTCAAGAAGTGAGTAAAGAGACAATGCCTAATCACAAAGTCATCAGACCGAGCTGTTTCCAGCTAAGAGCCTCCCACAATAACCAAGATCATCCGTGTACTGCACGTCCCTACATTCCCTAGGTGCACAGCAAGTGACGTACGTAGAGTGAGTAAGCGACGTAGCTGAGTCAGAATAATATTTTCTCTTCATGTGAACGAGGATTCTTCTCGCCTCACCGTTTCGCTGTCAAAATATTTCACTCCTGGCCGAAGAATTAGGAGCGTAAATCTTGGAGGAAGTGAGTTACAGCATTCAACGAGCCCGTGATACGTGGAAAAGACCCCCGCATTAATCGGGGACAAAGGAAAACCCCTAGTCTCATGCAGTGCGCTGCAGGGCCGTCCCGTGCTCAGCGCTGTCGTGGCGCGGAGTTAATAACTGAAGCTGTGACTGATGCCTGATTCTTCTCCGCCCTCAAGGAACTCACACACGCGCACGCACGTGTGCACGCACGCGCGCGGGGAAAGAAAGCGTACTGTTTCTCGTCGACGATACCTCATTTTCCCAGAGATTAAACCTCTCGGTGCAAACTGATGGGAGAATTTTAGCTCTAGCAAGTGTGGGTGCAGAGAGAAAGTCTGTGGAAAAGAGAGAAAGAGCGCAAGATGAAAATCAACTGGCGCCATCCTGTTTAATTAACTTCCTTTTTTTTCCCTCGGTCTTCATTTGCCAACGAAAGTGCACTTACTGGGCAGACCGTTCGAGACGAGAGTGTGAAATTCCGGGCTCATAATGCGGACCTCGAACATCTTCCCCCCGGCGAATAATATAGCAAACAAGACCGAATCTCTTAAAAGCAGCTCGGGTACAGTCTGTATTATAGCGGTGGCTGCGTAAAGCTTTTCCCGCGGAACAAAAAGCAGGCTTTAAAGAATTATTTCGGTTAAGATTCATGTTATGCTCCTCTACTTTTTGAGGCTTGTTTCTTTCATGAAGAAGCACGGAGAGGTAGTGTGTGTGAAGGTACATACGTGGACACATATGTACACAGTAAATATGTTCCTTCCTAGTAGTGTAAAAAAACACACCGAGACTATATGTACAGTATGCATGCATGTGCACATACTACGGCCGCAGCGATAAATGGTGCTTCAAATCCGATAAGGTCTTTAGACGTAAGCCTGAATACCCACGTACAGCACTTGTGTTCACGGAGAAAATCTAGATGTTCGTTCGTGACATCCGCATGTATATCCCACACCCCAAAATTAGCTCCAGGACCCAGAAATGCTGTCTCTGTGCATACCGTTTTACATGTGCATTTACACATTTTTTGTGTTAGCGGCCCATTCACTATTCTTTCTCTGATCATTCTGTTTTCCCCTTATCATGACCCATAAATATCCCTGCACAAAAAAGTCAGAAGTTCCCTTCATATATCTTCTTGTACTCTCTGCTCGCCGGACACGTTTTGTGATTCACCTAGTCCGAACTGTTTGCTATGGCGTACGTGCATAAAAGCATTGAAGCTCCCCAGGATCACAGTGATCCTGCTGACATGAGGACGAAGGCAAGCTGCAACTTTTGCCTCTTGGGATCAGAAGGTCGTTTCTTACAGGCAGTATACAAACAGGCCACACAGAAGCAAATTTGTTGCATACCTCACAGCGGTGTACGTACGTTTACACTGAGTGCGAGACGGTGCAGGACTCGCGTCCCTCTAGTGCTGTATGGCTCACAGTGTGCCGACTAGGAATAGTCAGCTGCAGACAAAGCTGGCCACCTGATGAATGTCGAGCTGCATCCTCATAATCAAGGTTCTACTCGCGCGAGCCTCATAAAAATGATAACAAGAACAGCCATGAAAAGCCGGCCTTAATGACAGCCTTCATTGTAAGTAACAATGTACAAATTTCCGCCTTGTCTCGGCTCTCCTTGTCCTTTTCTTCCTTCACCTTGTTCCTCTCTCTCTTCCGTGCAGTCCTTGTTTCATCTCGCCTTACACGCATGGGTAACCAGATACAAAGTACGGCAGGCGTGTGCTGTACATAAGGCTGGTACTGAAGGAACGCGGTACATGGTACCAAACAAGGACGCATGCCGGGAATCCACGGGGAACCAGGCAGGGAGAAAAAGACAGTTGAGGCCTCCGTGCATTAGCTCAAAACTCGGAGAATAAAAATTTCATCGTCCTCGAATGATATACGATTCAAGACGTTATACGCATTTTTTTTCTAACGGCTGGAGGCCCTAGCAGGCTTGAGGTCTTTTTGTAAAAGATTACCTTTTTTTCTGTGATGCATTCAACAGTGCGGTTTGATTCTAACGTAGGAGAGCCTCAAGATGAGGGCGCTGCTGCTACAATCACGAAAGTGACCTCATGGCCATGGCGACGACGACGAGCAACGTTATGTAGTAGACAGCCTGGCTTACCCTGGTCCTCCTCCTGTCTTTTCCTCCTTGGCACTCTTCTCCTTGCCGAGCTGCCTGTTCTTGACCTTGTCCTGGTCGATGCCCATGATCTTCATCCAGGCGTTCCCGCCACCGGTCCCCATGGCTCCGTACATGGTGTCGACTTCCACTGAACACAGCTTATTAGCACACACACGCGTGCACACACGCTCGAGCCAGTTTGAGCTGTCCTATCTCAGCGGGGAGCATAGGAGAGATGGAAGACCTGACTTCTTTTCATGTTTTTCTGCCCACAGAAAACAGTTATCATAAAGCAGAAGCGGGCGCACAACACACCTATGAGGACTCTGCTCCGCTAGCTTTCTTATAGGATTACGAACAGTACAGCAGTACCGGTGTAGTGGCGTTTTCTTCGCTTCATGCCTTTTGCCTTTTCTTCTCACGTGCTGTTGCTTCTCCGTCCTCTCGTCCCGATGTGCGGCGACTGCAGCAAGATCCTTCTGCTAATATTGGCGCGCATGTCAGCACAAATATCGTCGTCCCCGTGGTCGTCCTCGTCCTCGTCGCATGGGGCAGGGTGGGGGCATTGACGGCAGAGAGAACTGTCGCATCATCATTTTGCATGTGTGAGCGCTTTGGATCCGACAGGTCTGCGTGCGATGTATACGGCAGAAATTCTCATTCTCCACAGAGGCGAGCACAGGTCGGTAAGTGGATGTGCTGAATGCTGTCAGGCCTGGCCTGAGCTCGAGTCTCCTCGCAGTCAGAGGCAGGCTTGGATATGCGCTACACATAGGCAACCAACCACTCGCTTGCCTTCAGTCTGTACAGTTTGGTGGGGTGGCAGAGATAGAGAAGGTATCACCACACGTATCTTGTGCAACAGTCACTCACTCATGGCCTGTCACATATCGCAGATTCCAGATAGGCGGAAGATGGACTGACTGTTGCGTGCTCCTTTCATTGGCCATGATTGCATAGATATTGACAAAATGCACACAATGACAAACACTTCTTGTACAACACGGGAGGTGCATTTGTCATAGCCCGACTACGTCTGTCGCCGTTGTCATGCAGGCTCATATGTAAGCTGCCATACGTAAGAAAGAGATTGTGTCACTGTTGTTGCTTTCACTCGCCTGGGGCAATGCAGCGGCGTGCTGTGAGTGCGTAAACCAGACGTAACGGCAAATGCTTCCATCTACTACACTGCAGTCCGTTCAGTCAATGTAGTAGAAACAAGTAGCAGTGGGTTGGTCACCAACGCCCCGAGCGAGCCCCCCCTCCCCCCTTCTGTACGTATTTTGCACGCTTTCTCACTCAGTTCGTTTATAGGTTTGCTCCTTAATTCTCCACGGACTGTGGAACTCTTGTCCCTGCTTGGCTGTATTGTACGTAATGGTACTGCATGGAAATGCGATCCTTCTGCGTCGAACAGACAGAGTCGACGACGGACAGTTTGGTCGTTGTTTTGTTGTTATTGTGCGATCGCATTACAAATAATACATAGACGGGTCAGCCCTGATAGCCTAACTTTGAAAACTGCCTCCTCACTCTTTCCCTCCTTCGGCCAGATGGAATAATTGTGCCTGGACGTGCAGTGGCCGAAGCAGGGCTTGTTCCTCGCCACGGTGATTAGCTCAGACAAGCTCAATTTCTCGACTAATTTCCTTAGAAGTAGTAGAAAGCTCGCTTGGTTTGCGGAGGAAAGGTGGCCACTTTTTTTACTGGGCACCACTCACTTCTGGGAACATGTATGTGCGCACTCTTAAGTGTGTGTCAGCAAGAAAACTTGCTTCACGGAGGAGAGGGTATTCTACTTGGAGCTCTCCCTCCTACGATTCTCCTTGTCTTTTTGTGGCACCGTGACTCGTCTCTGTCTGCACTCACACACGCATGCGGACGAACGCACGCACGCACGCACGCACGCGTACGCACACAAGCACGTAGATTACACTGATGCCATCAGACCTGCTCAGTTTCCCCTCTCTTCTTCGCTACTCCGAGCTTGATAACGATCACTGTGGAAGGCAACCAGCAGTGTTGTGGAGCAGTCTCCAAGAAGTCTTCCTCCTTGTTCCAGCTGCAGTTCCTCTGCGACGACTGTTGCTAAATTTAGGTATATCGCGGAAGGCAAATGAAACAAAACTTTTGCCTGTCTTCTTGTTCTTTCTGTTGCGCCAGCTGCATTCCTTCGAATCTGAGGAAGACCTTCTTCAAATTTTGTAACCCTCCCCTATTGTCTAACTTTCCTTTTGTTCTCCTCTCGCAGATGCACTGTTTAACTAGTCAGTTTGGTTGGTAGAAATGCCTACGGCTGTCGGCATCATAGGGAGACGCGCTGTACTGTTGTACTGTCGGTTGTCTTGCAATCCGTTGGCTCTGCTTCCTTGTGGTCTGCTTCAGTATAAAAAGAAGAAACGATAAGGCTGTCCGATCTGCTTTCAGACCTCGTTCTCCTCTCTATCTTCTTCCATGCGTTTCCCCTGGTACTGCAGCAGCAACAGCAACAACAGCAACAGCAGCAACAGCAAATTAGGGAAGGAAAGATGTGTTCACCCGATTAACTGTGCTGGCAGGGGTAGCAGCAGACTGCCTGTCCCGCTGCTGCCTGTTTTACATTTGAAACTTAGCACTCTCTTAGGTAATGTGCTCGTCTGTTCAGCCGCCTAATAGAACGACTTTCTTCTTGAAGTCCTCAAGGAAATTCCATTTTCAATTAGGGAGAACTAACAGGTTGCTCTTAGGCATGGCTGAAAACGGACTCGCTGTATTGTTCTTGCACGACAGATTTGCCAGATCTCAACTTGGACAGGCAGTGTGACGATTGGGGCGTGCAGAGACGACACCACCATCACTCACTTTCACTCGATCGACTTTGAGGGAGGGAGGGGGAAAAAAGGCAAGTGCTTGGGGCGTTATTTGGGTTGTTTTCGGTCTCACCGCCTCTCGCACACTGTTGCGCGTCCTTCGCTCCTCGGAGGCGCTCGCTTCTCACAACCTCTTCCACTTGTCTCTCTCTTGGAACCGAATCGGTGCTATGATTACTGTTATTATTATTTTGGCTACTGCCTTCTCTTGTCATGTGTATGAAGCTGCTGTGGCCCAATCGAGTATTTGAAACGCCCAGCGGAGCAACGACGACAGAAGATCGGGCGGTGGCGATGAAATAGGCGCTCAATTCGAGCTAAGTGGAATCTCGTTCTCTTTCTCTCTGTATTTTGCGAAAGCCGAGGAGAGCGAGTGCTCGCGCAAGAGGGAATGGCAAAGAGAGAGCGCACGTACTGAAGGCTAAGAAGCAAGTGTGTGCGCACGAATGCAGTGAGGCCCTCACCACTCAGCGCATGGTTTGCGCCGGGGAAAGAAAAGGGGGTTTCGCTCACCAAAAGAACCGAATCGCGCGCATGCACAACAACTCCTATAAGCATCACACCACATTAGCCACCATAGGGCGACGCCGCAAGACCCGACAATAATGTGGGACAGAAGTCGCAGCCTCGAAGCGGGCACACTTTTTTTTCCCCGAGGCTTCTCGTATATAGAGCCATTTCCCTCGCTTCTCTGTCTTATTCTTTCTCTCCGCTCTTTCTTGGGTAGGTGTCGATAGGCATTATAGTCGCAGTCATGCCGAGCAATGGTGGTCGGGTCTTCAACTGCACCCAGTACTGCCGCACAGTACTACAGTACAGACAGAAGTAGTACGGTCGTCGGAATCGTATGCACTCAGACTTTCTCCACACACACGTAGCTTCTTCCAAGTACGTAGGTACACACAGATAGTCGCCAGTGTGGGAGCATTTGCGGTAATTGGCTGAGTCGAGCCACGGGGTACCTGTCTTTGTGGCCGTAGCCGCCAAGGACGCAAGGAGGCACGTACGAGTACGGGGAGTATCAGTCGGGCCAATACATTGAAAGCCCCGGAAACTCTGCACATGTGCTTGACGGAGAAGCATGCGGCAAATATTGCGTACGTGAATGTCCGTACATAATGTACGGGCATTTCGGACCGGCATCATACTCCTCTCAGCGTAGTACGTCCGGTAGCAGCACTAGTCAGCGGCGTGCTGCTGTGGATACCAAAGAGCGGGCATTACCCTTAATGTACGATGCTGTGCAGGCCTCACATTACGTAGAAAAAAAAAACATCATTACTTGGCTGTATTACTCTTGACCAAAGATTACGTTTGGACGGCTACTGCCTGCGCACCAGTGCCTTTACCTCGGGTGCGCAAAGTATCGCGCTCACAACAGAAATCTTCCTACGGAGTTCCGGACATCACGTTCACATGCTCTGCAGACGATTATGTTCGCTAGGAGTTAGGCTACATGTACAAGATCTTCATAGTCTTCCTCCATCCATACGTAACAGAACTAACGCTAGATTTTTTGCGTTCACACATGAGGATGTGTGAAAAAAAATATCAGAGCTGTCTTAAGGTGGCTTCGAGTCGAGGCGGATGCGTTTTTCCAGGCATCCAAGCAGACAGAGTGAGTTTTTACAGGGTTGGGCGGAATTAGTACCTTAAAGATAGTCGCTCTTATAAAGTGATTTCGGTGATTTTTTTTTCTAAAAAAAAATTGGTGCCACAAGAAAGACTTGACTCACTTCCAGTTCTCTTCACAAAAATTTCTTCGTCATCGCGTTTTCATCTGCAAAAAGTTGGACTCGACTTCTCCTGCGCCGTTGCCCACTCCTGCTTGTCGCCTCAGGCTTCGGGGAGGAAAAGCGGGTTCAACTTTGTCAAGAACATGAACGTGTGTGGGTGCACAATAAGTCACAAAAGGTCTTACTCAATGTTTGACCCTCTAGGATGTGCCTGACGTCCACCATCGCACCGAGCGGCACTAATTATGTCCAACCTTGTGCTCCGAAAACTCTCTTCTTAATCACTGCTTCGTTAAGTAACCTTTAAAAGGTGTTTCGTCAGGAGCAGTGACACTGTACAGATTTGCCATTGAAAGTGCCGTAATGAGGGCAGTCTCACGCCGGAGTGTGTACGTATGCGTCGTTGCAACGTATGCACCGTAAAATGGTCCCGAATGCTCAGACACCGATTCACACTGTTGTGTTGTGCCTTGCGCTTTAGCATAAGCAATCACTGTCGACTGTGCTAGAGAAAAAAAAGGGAGAAAGATGGCGGCGCCGCACTGTTTAATCTTCATGCTAATAGCTTTTCCTCACGTGCCACAAAGTGCTGTTCCCACACGTGCAACAACAAGTCAGGCAAAGCTCTCAGGACGATGGGAGCGTCAAGTCCATGTACCAATGTGAGCTGCTCAGAGTGTTCAGCAAGGTGGCCTCACTCATGCTATTTCTTACGTGCAGCCACAATCATTTCTAGGCAATTCCCCAGCTAGTATTAATCAATGGTTTTGCTCAATGACTGCAGTACTTCTACGCAGAGAGAGAGAGAGAGAGAGCGAAGAATAGGAGTAGGACGGTCCAAACGTTAGCTGCGCCACTAACGTTAGTCACGAGATATCACGCATTGTGACTTAAGAGAGAAAGCTCTCACTGTACACTCAGGATGATCCGATTTTTGGCAATTTTGAAAACTGCACCTGCAACATTGATATCGACGTGGGGATTCGTGTAAAATGGAACTTAAAGGAACTACTTTTTTGATTGCCAAAAATTGCCTTGCAAAGTCTGAGAAGGGAGCTTCTGTGGGTGATGATCCAAGGAACCTCAGTTGAAAATTTTAAAGACGCCTTCACGGTCACTTGCAACGTCATCGCCAGGGATAAACAATTCTATATAAAGGGACTCGAGACTTGTAGAAGAGGAGAACACGGAAGCGACAAAATAACTCCAGACTTGTAGAGAAAAGTCAAGCCAAAATTGGTCAAATTAAGGCCAATCCAAGGCGATCCATACGTCAGACGGTCAAGGAACTAGATTGTTTGAAGTAAACAGAAATGGTGTGAAAAGAGACCTTTAGATGCGATCAATAGCTGTGGCCAAGTTACTGACTTTGACAGACTTGCTGAGGATGAAGAGGAGAGAAAGAGGAAAAAGGTCATGACACTTCTCCAAAAAAAAGATGTCCCAAAAAATTCTTTTGTTCTCTGATGGAAAAAAAAAACTTCTTTTCCCAGCCAAACCGGAGAAATACCCGCTACATTGCAACGACGTGGGTCCCCTGTACAAGTACGTCAATGCCACGAAGAAGCCCGCCAAATCCACGTCTTTGGGTGTCATCGCAGCCGATGGCCGCGCATCATCTCCGATGTGGATTTGGACGGGGAATTGAATCTCAATCTTTTGAAGAAGAAGGCAGACAAGAGGGCAGACAACACGTGCAGCCGTGGGAACCATGTGTTCATCCTAGGTGGTGCCCCCAACCGCACCACAAAGACCATTCAGCAGTATCAGGAGCGGATGGGGGAGCTGGGATCCCATGGATTTTGGTCCAAGATAATCTCTGTCAGAATTTACCGAGCAGACTTAAACAAGGATTGCACCCCACATGGCTTTCGTATGAACTTCATGCGAGGTTTGCATCAATCTTGGGACCGACTAACATAGATCTGTGACTCATATGACTTCAATATGAACTTCATGTGAATGATGAATCAGTGTTATCGTCTATCACCAAAGTCCTGACATAGAATAGATATTATAGTTCTCTGGAACGTAATAGCATGGGTTGTTGATCTTGATGTCAACTTTTATGTTCTACAGAATTAAGATACATCCTAAGGCATCTATTCTCGTCCAGTGGTGCATATGAACTTGGCAGCAAATTTAACTTAGCCCAAGCTCATGTGTTCAGTTTGTAGAGAAAGAAGAGTCCTCAAACCCCACCAGAGCGTGGGTGCCATGAATGCTGCCGCTTCCAAAGTTTGAAAGTCCACGAGCAGGGTTGACGTTGCCAATGCCTGTCAGGTATTAGGGATCGACTGGAGGCTTGCCTTGCAGCAAAGGGCCGACTATTTGAGTCATTCATGTCAAGGCATTAAAAGAACAAAAATGTTTAATATACGCTACAGCAGAGCTTGCTCTTGATGCTGAAGCACCCTACTTCAGAAGATACGCTACTTACTCCCACCAATTCCGTCACATCCGGTCGGCAGTGTTAATGCTTTGTCCTGGTGTGGACGTGCGTTAGATGCATGGAAATAAAGGTTGCGTAAAGTTGTTAATGACTCTTGCGTCCAATACCTGGTTCCGTAGCTAGCGCAGTAGGAGTCCTCTTCGGCGACGACCGAATCTGCCCGGCGCGGCTTTCCAGCCGCCATCGCCCCCGGCATGAACTTGTACTCTCTTTCCAAGTCCTGCAGCTCTCTGTTGACCTCTTGGATCCTCTCCTCCATGACTGATGCAGTGGAGATGCGGTCGGCGTCGGCGCCAGAAGGATCTTCCTCAAGGACGCTACCGCCTACGCCACCGAATGCGCCAATGATGCCAGCAGCGGGGTTGCGGGAAAACGGCAGAAACGAGGAGAACCGCTAGAAAAGATATATTCTGCTGTACCACACTGATACTGACGTGGACTGCACGCTGGGTGCTCACACAAAATGAAATGCATTTTCATCCTCCTTGATATGACAATAGTGATAGCCGCAACAAACCTTGTCCAGGACTTCTCCTCTTTCTTCAGCTTCTAATCTCAGCTTTTGTAACTTCTTCAGCCTGATAAGTTTCTTTCTACATTGGTCCTTCTTCTTGCGGTAGTTGAGATATCTCTGGGTGTTGCTAAAGTCGAGCTCTTGTTCATATTTGCACTCCCTAAAATGAGAAGAAACGTTGAAAGTCATCGTGTGAGCGATGTTGAGGTGCCAACTGGTACGTAGGAATATTCACGTGTACATTTGTAACGCAAAATTTTCAATGCAGGATATCGAAAATCGCCTCCAGTTAAAGTTATACTGAGGCCCATACTTTGTCTTGCACGCTCGTTCAGGGGTTAGTAGCTACAGTACGTAGGAGTACGCTCAGGCAGTGTGCGCATCATACAAAAAAATTGAAGTAAGAGTGCCTCGCAACTGCACCTAAACGAAGAATTATTGGGAAAGGAATGTTTGTTACTCCTCGTCACGGTACAGTTTAAAGTTCACACCACGGCCAGCGATGCCATGAGCAACATCGGTTTAAATGTACAGTACTTGATCATGACACGACTGTGTTACCACCATGCAGTGTGAGAAGAACTGTCGACACATGACTTTCAGTTCTTAAAACAGGCTCTCCGCATAGGAGGCCTTGTACTCTACTGCTACAAGTACAACTGCCACTTCTCCTCCCCGTACTTTCTATCTGCGCTCAGTAAGCTTCTGGACCGCCGCGTGGCAAGTCCTTTTCTCGAGCGTTCGCTCACTGACCCAAAGCCACTGGTCTTTCGCAGTGCGCCGGACATGGAGTGTCCCGAGTGTGCTGAGTGGATGGACCCGGACACCGAGCCATAGACAGGCAGCGGCCCCGCCGCTGCAGAGGACCCGCCGCTGGGACCGCCGCCGCCACCAGCGGCAGACGCCGAAACCACAGCGCTACCTGCGCTGTGCATTTTAAAGGTGGTCTCGGAGCTGAAGATGTAGTGGGAGACGATGAGGCAGGAGAGGAGGCGGAGAAGGCATGCGCATGATGGTGGCCTCGACAGCCGCCGGCTCCTTGATACTACTGTTGCTGCTGCTGGCCCCGCGGTACTTGTTGCTATTGCTGCCGCTGCCGCCACCGTCGCCGCCTCTGCTGTTGCTGCGTGGGTCAGCATTCGCATTCTTTCCTAGCCGTTGGCCTCCTCATAAATTACTTGAGCAGCATCGCCATCACTCCTTTTCTCGAAAAATGTATCGCTCCTAGAGCCACCTTTTCTTCCAGTTTTTGGCAGAAACTTTGTAGGAAGTACGGACTCCTATGGACATACACACGACCGGACACAGCAGATCTTGGACTTTGAGCGTTGGCACCTTGATTCGCATGACAATGGTTGAGACATGCTTGTGTAATCTTGTCTCAAGCGTCGCACAACTGATTCACTTGACGACACAGCGAAGTTGCCTCGGGAACAGTTTCATCGCGGTATCGTCCCTTTTTTCTTGTTTCTTTCGGCTCTTAAGCAGCAGACACTTAGGTGAAATTGTACTCCAGCAAAAAAGTTTCACTGGATCCGTTCAATTCGCCAGCAGAAGAAAGTTAGTCCACATCAGGGCAGGAGGAGTTGGCGGAAAGAGTGAGAGCGAGAAGAAGAGACATTACAATCTCTTGCACACGTTGACTTGATCGCACTCCCCCCTGCTCCTCCTCCTCCTCCTCGTCGCCGCCGTCGTCGTCTTTATCCTCGATGCTTTCGAAAGCTTCAGCTGCGCTGTTGCTGCAGGCATGTAAATAGGTAACGGGTGAACGCTAAAATTTGGGCTGAAATTGTTCGTCTCTTCATGCTTAACACATGTGAGGCTCAAGGCATGTCTGATGATGCTTGAAAGATGTGTGACTCTTTGTTCTCAAATAAACCTGGAGACTCGAATGAGGACAATCTGTAGGGAGAACGAGAGACATTTGTTTTGAGTGTCAAACAATCTGGTTCTGGCAGATGACCTTATGCATACCCAAGTCGGCTCTGTCTACTGACTGTGTGCATGACTGATTTGCGATTTCAGAACCATCTGTCACTAGTTCCGATTGAAAAGGAGGCATCTCAGGCAATCTGACAACATGCCACAGATCTGTGTTGGGCAGTTTTGCAAAGGTTACCCGGGTAGAACTCAAGACCGGTGTTGAAAGGGACGTGTGCCAATTTGAGCAGTGCAAGCTCATCCAGGACCTGACGGCAGAGCTCCACCTTGCAAGTAGAGCTATCTTTTAAGAAAGTTCCTAATCTTCTAGGTTATTATGATTAGGCCTGGTCAGAGTCCTTGAGAAATAACAGTGATTGGACCAAGTACCTTCAGCTCAACTGAGGATGACGTCATCTGGCTGCCAGAGAAATTTTTCTGCCACAACCCGCTTTTAACACATAAGAAAAATTATTGGCAGCAGCTCTTTCCCTGTTGAGATGAATAGTTTCTCTCTATTGCAATGCCAAGTACGTTTGGGGCAGGTGTAAAAGAATTTCTGTTCGACTGAGTATACTTGGAGGCAGAGACAAGAATGTACCAGGGTCATTTGATGAAGAATAGATCTTAAAAAGTGGCTCTTATCTTTGCCCCACCAGTTTTAAAATCTTATGAAACCTTGGTAAAGCTACTGCAGCAAAGTTACTAGCAGAAGAGCATGAGGTGGATGCAAGTAGGTGTTCTTCCGAACACACGTCAGGGAAATGTCCGCAAAAACAACTTCTATTTTCTTTGACTCTCTTATCTATTGACTTCACCGACAACTTGACTGTAGCGCGTTAGTCATTGAGGCATCCCTTCTTTTTTCTGGCTCAGTAACTCTTTGTGAGGACTCAGATAAGTCTTTCCGCTGCTTGGTTGTGGCAGGAATCCTCTGGATGGATGCAACTCAGGAAGGATCAGGAGACCCAAAGCATTTCGCTTCTAGATTGCGTCCACTTTGCTTCTGAGAGGATGTTGAACGTGGCTTGTGAAGGGCCGAGGAGGTCGACGCGAGGTGACGGAGGTCTGGACGAGAGTCCCTGACGAAGTGGGGCCACAGGGACGTACGAGGTGGCGGAGTTCTTGACGCACGTCAACACTGAGTCAACGTATGGAACAACAAGTGTAAGCGCGCATATGAACAGTACGTAGAGTGATTGATTACCTGACGTGTGGCCCTGCAGCCACAAAAGTTGATATTTTTGACCACGCTGAATAATTTAGAAGGGTTAACAAATCAGCATTTTCCTAACATAAGGAATGTGCAAACACTGCTGAACACCCACCACTATCTTCATTTAAGCGACGGTAGTACTTATTTTCTGCTTAACGATGTAAAGTACGAATCCGCCGGCTAGTCAGTGTTAAATTTTATCAGTTGAGAAGTTCATTTGTCCACTGCACAAAGCCATTGATCACGCAACTATAGGCCCATAATAATCTCTGGGGTGCAGAACTGAACGCCGCTGGCTCAGTAGCAGCATTTAGAGAGGACTCAATTTTTACATCCTCAGAAGTTCATCCAGATGTGAAATATACAAGAATAAAGTATTTTTGCAAGACTTTTTGACGTAAAACATTACTTCTAACCCTCAATTTTTTTGAACTCGCCAGGGGAACTTTGAACTTTTGCACCTCCATGCACGATCTGTGGGTCCCTCTCGCTCCCTCCACTATGCTGCATGGGTGCAAGACTGGGGGATTGGCGAATCCTACAGAGCTGCCAAAGTGCATCCATTACCCCATAATGCTCAAGGGGATGAATCATTCAACTTTATTCGCTGCAGGGAAGGGATAGGACACTTTTTTTCCATTTTCATCTGACTTCAAGGTCTTCTTCGCATGACACGCAACAGTTTGAATGATATTTTTTTTCTGGCGAGGTGAAATCGGAATTTTAAACCTCATCAATGCTCGATATACTGTCCCAAGATTTGTAGAGGATTGTCACATTTATCCTCGGTCACGGTCTTTGCCACGCGAGATTTTTGTGTTTTCACCCCTTAGTGCATGCACTTGGAGCGCGCGCACGAGCAAAGCAAAAAGCTTCTTCTGCCGGCGATTGGACGCCCAAAACGCGGTCAGCGGAGTCCAACGGTGGCAGGCTATTTCACGGACATGAGAGCACCTACTCGTACATACACACGACTTCTCATACTTGAGTGTGTAAGTGCTGGGGCACCCGTGTACTCGCCCTCTCTCTCTCGCTCCCTCGTGCTCGTACGTAGCACCCGGGCTGGGCGGGCAGGCCGGCGCACATGGCCGTGAACGATATTTACATATGTGATTACGAAAGTGCCCTAGGACATTTTGGACAACGCACACGTGCATTATTCAACAGTCACAAACCCTAGTCAGAATACTCAAAAAAATATGTCCTTGATGTCTCCACTTTCTCGAGCTTTGACTCTGGTGCTTCGAAAGAAAAAATCGTTCACCTGGCGTCATTTCTATGAGAGAAGAGACAAACTCATGAAGGTCGCAGCTTTTCCCTGGCTTCTTGAGCGTGCGTCCGACTGAGTGACAGCTCCAAAATGTCCAGGCAACGGACGCTGTTCTCGGCGGAGATGGGGGAGCTAATTGAAAAGAGAATCGTGGAGAGGCGACGAAAACAGGCAAAGGACAATGGGATGGGTTATTGAACTCTTGGCGAAATCTTTGCCGCTGCAGTTGTCATTGACGACCTGATCGTTGTTGCATTCGGACTAAACAGATGGGCAGGACGGTTACGCAAGTGGCACCGCGAGTGCGTTTAATGTGAGCAGACGCAAACTTGGCGTGAGTGCGCTAACTTAACCAGGAGACACCGATCGTCCATCCGTTCGAGCGTCCGACGCAGTCCAGGACGTAGTCTGAAACTAAGGTTGAGTGAAGTCGATCGGTTCTCTTTGCGGGCACGCTAATGGAGAACAGGACGTGGACAGCGGGCGAGGGCGCACGTGTGCACTGTCGAACCCGCCGGGCTCGTGTCCATCCCGGGTGTGGGCTGAACCACCCGAGGTGGTTTTCAGCTATGAGCGCTGTTGTCGCGAGCCCACGCGATTTCGCACGCATGAAGTCTTGTCATTCGACGTTGAGACTGGTCAGAAATTGTGCAAAATCTTCGCGCGGAATCCACGAGCGGTTGAGTCAGTGACTTCGTGTGATTCTTTTGAGGAGCGCTCTGACGTTGTAATTCAAAGCATGATCTCTGTCCAGAGACGCACTACGCACAGTGTGTTCAAAAACGAGGTTGCAGAGTTTTTGGGTCTCTACATGCATGTAGTTCAACCGAGTTTGACGGAAAGGGTCTCATTTGAAAGCTGATGTGCGGACGTTGAGACAAGAAATGCTCAAAATGGCCACACACTAACGTGCGTAACATCATTTCCAGTGGCTCGGCCAATTTCGTCTGGTGCCAGATTTTCTGTGTACTCTTCCTCCACCACTTTTAACTCCGGGATATCTGATGGCTTGACGCTGAAGACGGCAGCCAGGGCACGTCCCAAGAACCAGAAATCAAGTGGATTTACATAAGGTGAAAGAAGGGGTTGAGTGACTTCAGAGCAGGAACCTATGAAGGAAGAATTCATGCAGATGCCAAGGCTGCAGATGCCAAGGCTGCAGATGCCAAGGCTGCAGATGCCAAGGCTGCAGATGCCAAGGCTGCAGATGCCAAGGCTGCTGCGCCCGAGGTTGGCGAGGCCGTAGCCATTTTTTGGCAGAAACCAAAATGTCCGCAAACATGAAAAATGCGCGGTTACCCGAAAAAAGCTATCGAAATTCGCAACTCACTCTACAAACTTACTTACGAACGTACTCTTTTTTCTTCGTCCTATCAGGAAATGGAGATCAGCCAGTTATCCAGTAAGTAACAACACAGGGTGCATGCACTGTAGGTATCGCTAATTCGCGGAAAAAATTGGCAACGTTGCAAGAACTCTTCTTGCTTTGCTCACTTACTCACTTTGCAGACAATTGCAATGAAATCAAGAAATGACAACATAGTTCGGACAGCAGCATTGTACATCAAGTGGCAGGTTTGCTCTATCCAAAAGCTATTGTTTTCAGTGCTAAGACATAAACATTTTCGTGATGCAACTTATGGATCATTTGCAGGCTGAGGCTGCACTGCAAAATCATCCCTCTCAACGATGAGACTGCCTTCTGACTGCATCTAAAGTCTGTCAGGGTATTGACACGAGTCTTGGGATTCGAGCTCGAATACTTGGGTCGTTGGATAATTTGCATGAGAAATGGCAAGACTCGAGTCCCTGACTTTTGGACTCGAGTCCGGACTCACAGAGGAGTTCTTAGAAACCTCAATAATAAGGTATGGAAGTTGAAATGATCACAATTATGTAAGTGTGCAACTATAGTAGCAAAATTAACTCCACACTACTTGCATTCTTCCTGTAGGTTGATAGAGTTATTCTCAAGAAGAAACAAGAAATGTGAAAAGTTGCATTTTTGGGCAGATCCTACAGTATGTTCAGTAAGTCCTGTCCCATCCTAAACTTCGAATATCTCGCTTATAAGAAGTCGTACAGAGCTGGCAATGGCACCTTGGACTGGTAACTTTTCAGAGATTTGGTTGACCTGCCAAAAGTGCTCCTTTGCAAAATTTTCTGTGTTTCGCAATTTTTAAGTTTAGCAACTGAATTTCTCAAGTTTTGCAAGCTTAGCAAGACTATTAAGTATGCTTAGCAACTCATAATTTGTGTTAAAAGAGCATTTCGCCACCTTCTTGGCCAAGAAACACACATATCACTTAAACGTGCCAAAAATTAGGTCTCTAATTATAGTTCTTAACGACACCTTATAAGCGAGAGAGTTAAAATTTACTAGTGAACATGACTTTGGGGACGTATTGTAATTGTAATTGCTCGAAGGTGCGAGTCCTTCCAACTTTTTATGATGGCGTATCTTTGTTTCATTCAGGAGTCCATTTCCTAAGTTTTGGACTCGGACTCAAGTCCTGACCTTGAGAAATGACTCGAGTTCGAACGAGTCAGACTTTTCCCGGACTCGTACAGCACCAGTCAGTCAGAGATCTCGGGAAGCACGATGCGGATGAAAGCAATTTTCTCCTTGGCAAAAGGCAATTGCCTTGATCCAGATTCCACTGTACATGAATGTGTTCTGTGCAAGTGCTCTCGTATGTTGTTCTTGTCTCCTTTTCGCCTGTTATTTTTGCGTCTTCACGCTAGAATAATACTGGATGGAACAGAATCTGCCAGACTCCTTATATATATATTAGGGCTTTTCAAATTTGTTTTTTCAGGCTAAAAAAGTGGCAACAGGTCAAAACATGCATGTTTCACTAAAAAAAAATTTCTTAAATGATTTCCTGACATGCCTAAAATGGCTTGAAGTTTTAGTACAGTAGCACAGAACATAAGACTGCCTGAATTCATATTTTCGAAAATGCTATGTGATAAAAGTGTCTCCAATTGGGCTGATATATTAGATGTTTATAGGAGGTGGTGTCTGGTATGGGCGTCTAAAATTTCAGCCCTATTGGAGACATTTTTATAACAGCATTTTGGGGAGTTTGTTATGTACTGTCACCTCTCTCTTTCTACAATACATAAGTGTTCATTTCGGAACACTTATGGATCTGGCTTCTGTTTGTGAGAACCTCACATGACATAATCCTGAACTTGCCTAAGCTAATTTTTGGTCCGAAATGACAGTTGACCTTGCTTGACATGGACAGGTGGCCATGGCAGTCATATGAGAGTAGCTGCATAGACCAAGTCAAATGTACCAGGAAGAGACAGCATGACAGAAGCTGCATTATACATAGATGGCTCTAAATGGATACTGTTGCATCATTTGCCACATTCACTAGTGGCGAAATGATGCGTCTATCTAAGAATTTCACATTTGTGTGAAAACCGGATGTCTGACAAGCCCCTTGGCCCATGAAAAAAGGTCCATGTAACTAACATGTAGCCTAATTGGAGACACTTTTATAACATAGCATTTTTGAAAGTATGAATTGAGGTTTTATGTACTGTGCTACTGTACTAAAACTTCAAGCCATTTTAGGCATGTCAGGAAATCATTTTAAAATTTTTTTTTTCGTGAAACACGAATGTTTTGACCTGTTGCCACTTTTTAAGCCCCCCCCCCCAAAAATGACATGCTTATTTTATAAAAAAAAATAACAGCTCCTTAAGGACGTGTGTCTGTCTGTCTGTCCATCTGTCCGCGGCTGGTTTCTGTCATTTTCGCGGCTCTTCTGCTTTTACTGCAGCCGACAGCAATGTCCAAATAACTGAATTCCATGCTGTAAATCAGCAATTGTGGATTAATATGCAATTAGCAAAGCAGCAATAAATTTACACAGTAACATTATGTCATAAAGTTCTCATATCTCACAGGCAATACTATAAAAAGCCACAGGCAACCATCAAGGGCCAGTAACAACTGCAAAAGGAGGGTGATAACAACCATGAAGCTTTTTGCTTTGCTAGCCTTTGCCATCACAGTGGGCTCTGTCCTGGGAGAAGGGGATGAAGTTGCTGAAGAAGCTCCACAAGACATCAAGCATTACTTCTCTCTCACAGAGCGAGGCACCTTGAGGTCCACCTGCCCTCCAGGTGTCCAATTCATCCCACATCCCAATGACTTCAGGTAGTTCTTCCGTGGTGCACATGGATATGCTTACCTCAAGACCTGCCCAGGGGGGACTCCACTTCAACCCTTACTTGAATGTCTGCAACTGCCCTGACCAGGTGCAGTGCTCAGGTTCCATCATTGATGGCTACTGTCCTGTGGATGTGGACTGTGCAGGGCGGCATGACATCCTCCTGCCAAGCCCCTGCAATTGCAAGACATTCTACCAGTGCGTCTGGGGAAGACCAGTCAAGATGCCAAACAGGACACCTTTGACAATCAGGAAACACCCATGCATTTGGTTGCTGTTATTTCTTGATTTTTCTTTTGCCTAGGACTTACTGTATGTAATAATAATATGTTGCAAGACAGTAAAAGTAATAAATGACTCAAGGAGCATTCTATAAGTACATCAATAGACTTTGCATGGTTTTCTTTCACTTCAGTTATATGTACATTAATGTCGATGGTAGAGGCAGTAGCATAAAGTGCAAAGAGAAATGCAGAGAGCAAGATGGTAACAGATAACGTAGGAAGAGAAAGAGAATTGATTGAAGACTTGCTCATCAAATTGATGCTTTAGTGATGTCTGCAAAGGTTGCTTCTGGCATAAGATAAAATTCAAGCATTATCATGTGGCTTGGGGGAGGGTGTCAAGGTAGGGGGATCAGGGTAGGGTGAGACGACAAATGTTCACCGGCATACATGAAAACTGTTTGGTCTTTAAAAGGTCAGAGTAAGCAATTATGCGATTGACTTATTCTGCTGCTGCTCCTCACCCCCTTCCAAGCAAGAGGGGTAAAAGGAGAGTATAGAGGAGGATGTGGCTTAAGAAGCACCTTTCTTTGCCCATCAATGAGGCGAGAACATAATTTACCAGAGTCTTTTGTAACTTAGTGAAAGGAAAAATGGCAAGCAAAATATTTCTTAAGGTATCTCGGGCGCTGCTGTTGTGGCTGTACCAGGCCAGACTCCATATTAAGTAGTACATTAGCTTCGAGTCCTTCGGGGCCACTTCTGAAGAAGCTGCAGCAGTGTTATCGGTAGGGCAACAACCGTATTGAAATGCAGGAGAGGTCTACCACTCCTCCGTGCGGATCTCGATGACGTCACGCTATTCGTCAAGAACTAGACCAGCAATAGCAGCGAGAACAGTAGCAGTCAGTTGGGCACACGTGAAACCCGTCGCCCTTGCTTTGAGACCTTCAGTTTAATGTAGCAGGTCAGCATAACACATCACTCCGACGCAAGAGTATGGTCCGGTTCTGCAGTCTCCTTCGGGGACGTCCGTGTTGTCGAGCCTCTGTCTGACGTCCCAACGAGAAACAGGAGCGTCTGCAACAGCGTCGACGGCAGCAGTGAAGATGTCAACTACCCGAAGATGACGAAGCTCAAATTAAACAGCACAGAAACTCGACTCGTGTACTGTATCGCAGTTGTGTGTGTCCAAGATGTACTGCTGACTCCGGCCAATCTGTTATGGAACTACACTTAGTGCATTCCAGTCAAGGAAACATTGCCATGAGGTCACTATAGACAGCAGGTCCTTCATTGTAGTACTATCGGACAAGTGAGTACCTGAGGAGGCATCCCTTTCTTCCATCTCGGCGTTGTTCGTGGACAAAAGCGTCATCACGCGCAGTGCGGTCTCGTACTCCTTTGTCGTTTGGCCATGACGATGCTCTAGTGCACGGACTTGAGGCTTTGGGCATGTAGCTGGAGATGGTCTGGATGATGCCATCTCTGGGTTCGTGCGACGGGGGGAGGGGGCAGCAGCCCCCACAGACAGTTGCAGCCAATGTCACCCAGAAAAAGGGTGAAAGAATGTGCATTTTGACATGGCTTGCACTTCAAGCGCTCTAGCATCAAAATGGGCAGTCACGAAGTCGCTCAAGATGTGGCGTCCGGTCGAGTGCTGTCTGGTTGACCGATTCCGGGTCAAGACCGGGTCCAAGCTCAAGTGACCACTTCGTAAGTGGGCAGAGAGCTCGAGGGATTGCACGGTCCTTGCCCTACCAACAGATTCTTCGAGAAAACCTCTTCTGGAACCTAACAAGAATTGAGCCCGCTAGAATTCTGGGAGCCTGAGAGTGACAGAATGGATATTTCCCTTGGTTTGCCAAAGTGACTGAGGTGGAGATTGGTGACTGAAATTTTGGGGATCACCGCTATGAAGACATCTCTTGACCTCACTCAGTCAAGTAAAACAGAATGAGTGAGTCAGCTGATGACGCGGTCATGGAGCTTGCCGATGGCTGTGGGGATGGACTGCAAGACGTATTGAGCAACCTAGATATATATGGGAATTTGATGCAGTTAAACTGTATTATTTCATAGCAGACATGGTCAAAGATTTCTGCCGACTATTAAGTTTAATAAAGTTGTCATGGGTAAGAGTCCAGTAACCTCACCAGATGGCGCCGCAAGATCCTCCATCTTTAAGCTCTATCTTTGACTACAATAAGAGCAGCACCAACACACCAGGGTTGTGTGTAAGGTAAAAAAAATCCTCGGAATTCGGAAAATTCGGAACTTAAGGAATGTTTCCGAAAATTATTTCGGAATCCGAGGAGGACATGAGGTTTAAAATCCGGAATTTTGATGTCGGAAGCCAATGAAAGCTCAATTTTTGGAGGTCTGTTTCAAGCTGAAGCTAAGTTGTTAATGTAGACACACAACAGTGGAGTCCTTAATCTCACCACATCGAGCAAAATTGGAGATATTTCGACCAAAAAATACTTGTACTTTTGGGCAAGATGGTCATCTTCTCTGATGAGTGGATGCCTGTGCCAACAGAAGGAACAGCAGGAACGCCGCTAAGAGCCCCAAGGATGCTGATACGTCAGTCAGGTACTGGGGCAAGTCCAAATGCCCCTCCTAGTGCATGATGTTGGGCATTGTCTGCTCTGATGGAACAGCATTGCTTCCCATCTGGGGGAAAGACAACCTGGACACAAGACAGAACATTAAGATAATGCATTGCAATGTCTTCCTGGCCCAAAACAGGACCTATACAGTACCAGGAACTGGGTCTGGATACAAGATGGAGCCCCTTCCCACAATTTAAAGGAGACGTAGAAGAACTTGACCGAGAACTTGGGGTCTAACAGATTCTGGCTGAAGGACATGTGTCTGCCCGGTTCTCCCAACCTGAATCCAGTAGATATCCATGTCGGGGCACGTATTGAAGGTGAGGCCAGTGCCAAACAGCAAGATGAGCCTGATGGACTCTGTGACCAGATATCTGCGGATGACCTGCGGAGGGTCTGCAGGGACTCCTGGCCTTGTCTCCAGGAATACATAGCCGCCAAGGGAGGAATTTTCAAAAGATGAACTTGTCATTTAGACTTCCGCCAACAACTTTTGTTGAATAGATTGATTGATTGAACCTCTAATAGCTTGGTCCAGGGCACGCTTTCCTGATCGCACTAAAAGTGTGTGAGATGTTTATGCCTACCTGGTATTTGATACATGGAGAAATTTTGTACTACAATGACGAAAAAAATTGCTGGACTGGAAATGATGGCCAACGAGACCTTTCCATCTTTTTTATGTACGCTTTTCATTCATTATATCTATTTTTGTATCGAACTGGCCCACCCAGCATAAGGCACGGTCAGTGCAATAAGGGAAACACCTAGTGCAGTAGCAGGTGAATGTTGAGAGAATCGACCTGCTTATCCAAAAGCCAAATAGCCTGAGAAAGAACAGGCATAGATACAAAGAAGAAAATTCCCCCAGTTTCGGCAGACTTTATCTTTTTTTTCTTTTTATCTCATCTAGTGGAATTTTTAGTGACTTTACGTTCATACATCTTCAATGCCTCCTACTAACTTTCGTTCTGTCCGGACGCAGTAGGCATGGGGACAGGGAATGCTCTTCGTAGCGAGTGAGTGTGTTAGCTGAGTTGGAAGATATATTTAAAAACAGTATTTAAGACCAAATCCTGCTGGATGCCAAGCAGAGAACTACTTACCACCATCCTTTCTTCCTGGGTCGGAGGGATGCACTCCCGATGGCAATATTCATTGTTAGCAATGTTGGCGCCGCGATGCACAAATGCTAGTAATCTAAAGGGTGACATTTGACTTCAGAAGAATGTGCGTCCGCAACCTTCTGGCTCACTCGTCTTCGTATCGTATCAGCATCTCAATGTCCATGGAACAACGCTCTTCCTCCTTCTGATGAAAATATCCTTCGGTCACCATGAAAGAATTCAGCATACTCACGTTTGAAAGTCTCTGCGCTAATTACACCACTGCCTGTAGCGAATTGTTTCCCAGCTCTTCGTGGAATCGATGCTTTCGCAAAAACTATTGTGTACACACAGACGCACGCCCAGGGAGATTCGCCACTTCTGTTTCGTTTATTTAGCAAACTGCTGTCGTTGTTGTTGATGATGCTGCCACATCGCAATTGTTCCAATTCCCCTCCTCAAGCGTGGGGCGGAGTTCCTACCCCCAAAAGCTTTTCGCCTCTTTCCCTGCCCTTTTTTTACCGGAAAGTATCAGGAGCTGTGCATCCTCCAGAACGTATGTAGATGGGCGAAAGTTCCGTGCGAGCTGCATGTGCGTAAGTGTTGCTCCGTACATGCTGCCCAGGCTCATGAAAGAGGTCTGCCTGCTCGGATTACGAGCGTTTTGTGGCAGATTTTCGAAACAGTTCGGCTTCTGCAGGCTGCACTAACGATAGCGATCGACATAGGTAGCAGCACCAAAAAAAAAACCCGAACCGGGAGGACACCTGTGATTGTCGTATGCATATACAATATGCGTTTCCCCCTGCATCTTAGGTACAGGACGAAATCGTTGCGGTGACAGTGACACTCAGATACATCGAAAAGAGTTTCTGGAATGACGAATGGGGCTTAGCCCACGTGATGTGGATCATTGCAAAGTTCCGTCCTTCAACATCGGTCGGTGTGTTTGTTTCTTCCTCTTTCGTCGGCTAAGAAGGAAAGACACGTTGTCATTGGTGAAATACGAAGAATAGCAGCAACTAAGGTGAGCAAGACCGCAACAGACATTGGACAAGATGAAAGGGAGCGATGTTTTCTCATTTTAAAGGACTGTCTTAAAGACATTGCTCCGGTTGTGCATGCACGCGGAGAAAACTGTAATAACTCCGACTACGATCACGCTTCATCAGAGAGGGTCTCGACTCCTCATCCTCACAAGCTCGCACGCATGTTTACCTCCAACGACGACCTCGGCAATCGCCACTTGTCTCAGAAAAATCACCAAACCTCTTTCAGCTCCCGCAATATTCTCCTCATTGGGGACGGGTACATGCGTACTCTGACGGACTCCTTGTGCTACGAAAATACCTTGTTCTAGCGCACAGCGTGCAGGACACTTCCACGGGTGGGTATAACATTTTAGACTGTGTTCATATTCACTGACGGATCCTGCGTGTGGCACGGACGGAGGGAGGATATTGTGCGTAGTATGTATTTATACAACATGATAACGTACTGTTTTGTGCAGTTAGGCCATTCGCCAATGCGATTTGCGGCTACCAACCTAGTAATTGCATTCTCACGAAGCAAGAGAGTTGCAAATTCGGATGATTGTACGACGAGGGTACTTGCAAACGCGCAGAAAAGCCTCACAGCGGTTAGTTCCTTCTTCAAATATATGTCCGGTGAGGGAAAAACAGGCCTGAACAGCGATCGTGAAAAGACTATTATTTCCGCTCCCTCCCAGAATGCAATGTTCTTACAACTATTGGACACTGGTTCAAGGGGCGGTTCACCCTTTTTAATTCTCTCAGCGAGCTCCAGCGGTACTCGTACCAGTGCTCGTAGAGTACATTGGGAGGAACGAAAAGATCTCCTCGAATTTTGAGGCAGCGCCAACTTGCATGCATGTCGGCATGCGTAACAACGCAAGCTGATCGATCATTGGCGTTAGGCACTCCCAAGACAAGTGGCCGGCGACAAAGGCTTCTGCGCGCACTGCCAATCGTAACTGCGTATTTCGGCTCGAAATCGAGAGTTGGCCCGTATCGTGTCAGCTGCTGGATGAAGTTGGTGGGCTTTTGGGCGCCCCATTCCGGTCTCTCCCTGTTGCGTGCCCAACGCCCATTGTCGGCGGCAGCGGCGGAGCTTCCAGCCGGAAATACCAGCTTGGTAACTACCCAACTCCTCTTGATGCAGCTGGTTGTGTAGTCGCCCGTTCACTGCTCATTCGCATGCCCAAACTCAAGTGATCTGATTCGTGAAGCCTCGTTATTGCTATAGCTCAAAAGATCGACTTGACTGAGAGCATTTTGGGGTTAGCGCCAACTTGTCGAATCGCTTCTCCACCAGCTTGGCCCATTCAGTCCGTGTCCACGTTGCTTTCTTCCGCAGTCCGTGTACGTACCGTGCGCAGATATTCACGCCACATACACACGTATGCACTCGTAGATTCGCTATCCCCTGTGCTTACGCATGCATCAGCTTTTGCAAAGACCACGGCAGTCGACAACTTCATTCATCAGTCCGAGATATTTTGTCTCGGCGACGAGATGTGACCGACTCCGTGCGCGCTGGCACCGGTGCCATAGTAGGGACGTGTATACACCAACCATTGTATCCATACGTTCGTGAACTTTTTTGCCTAGACAAAAACGCCAGCGGAAGAATAAGAAAAAGGCCAGGTTTCTATCCCCTCCCCCCCCCCATCCACCGACGTCGCATCTTCCTGCCTCATCATGCACGAGCACTTTTTTTGGTCGCTCCCCGTCCCTGTGGGTAACCGCGGGCACAGGGACAAGATTAATTAAGGCGAGTCCCTGAGCAGCTTCTCTCTGTTGCATTCCAATGAGCGTTCTGATGTCGCCGGAGCTGCAAGCAACAAAATTTTTAGTCGTCCGCCTTGATGGACGCACTACCGGTTTCACGGTTTTTTGCCGTTCTGATTCTCCGGGTTGACATTTCACTCCTAATGGATCTTCGTCGACTATTTGCGCACATCTGCACTCTCGCCCCTGTCACGGACGCGAGCATGCACACTCTATCTCCCTCCCTCTCGGTACTTCCCATGTGGACGGACACAGGAGAGACCCACTGTTGCATCCCTTGTGTGGCGGACAACTGAACTGAGGGAGGAAGAAAGGACAAAGCCCGAGAGCAACACCTACCGGACTAAAAAGCTCCCCAGATTCAAAGAGCGAGCGAGCGAGCGAGCGTCCTCCACCGAAGCATCATACAGCATTTTTTTATCCAGAGCCTTTAGGAATTGCGCACCCGTGCACTCTCTTGCATAAGTGACGCGCCTCGGCGGAAACGGATTTTCCTACTTATTCGAATGCTGCCTCAAGAAGCATTCGGCCCGACACGCCAGTTATCGCTATCACGGCTACGATGCGTGCAGCCCCTCCTGCCGACGTCTGCGATTTGACATACTCACATGCAGGCTCGTACGAAGACCTGTTTTAATCCTATACGTCCTGCAGCAGTCAAGATTGATTAAAAATAGTGGGCAGGTGTAGGCACCTCCGATGCCAAAAATTCCTCTGCCGAGTCACGAAAGCTTCCTCCTCCCCTTCCGTTTGCTTTCAGCTCTTTTTGCCTGTCCTTCCTGCTGTGATTAATTGAGTTGACAAGCTAAGTAAGGATCGCGCTTGCTCTATGGTGGTGGCTGTCGGGAGATTGAATCACATCTGAGGAAAAAATCTCTCCTATTGCTGCCACCATTGCACACCATTGAGTCAGGCTGTGCTGCTGTTGCAGTCCTTTTTCAATTAGCCAGGTGATGGGTAGAACATGGTTATGCGCACTACACGTTGGACGCACTGCACATCTCGATGGCCGGGAATGAAAGAGAGGGAGAGGACGAGGTGGCCGCCGAAAACCCCTACGACGAAGCCATCACGAGGTCCGTGTGACATGACTTGAGATGCCCACGTCCGTACCAGACTCGGCGCTGGCGGCGGCGCAGGGATTGCCAGTCCCTTTGTCTGTCCCTCTCTCTGGAGATGGTTGTTTACGGGCTGGCGGCGGTCGGAGGCAGGACTGCCCGCACCAGCATTTCCGAAAATAGCACCTTACTGCTCCCCTCTCCCACTGGCAAGAGACCGAGTGACTGATCAGCGACGTTCCCGGACAATAAGACATGGAAAGAGGTTGTTTTCCTCACTACGCCACTATTGATCATTGTTGCTGACTGTGACGGGGGGTAAAAAAAAGGGAGGGGGAATTAAAGGAAGAACAACTGACCTCTTTCCTTGACTCTTCTGTAGCCAGCTTCGCTCCCACTTGAGGGAGGCTCAAGTGAGGTAAAAAGACTTTTAACCAGCCCCCGTTGGTTCATGGGCGGTTTCACGCGTACGTCATGTCTTGCTCGATCGTCTTTCCTACATTTTATTTCCCCTGCTGTTAAACCACGACAAAAGCCTCTTCCAACTTCCAGTCTGTTGATCCCTTGGGGTCGTGAGACCGGACGAACCGATCGCCATTATGTTTCTTCTTTCTCTTGTTCTCTGCGGCGCTCCAGGAGAGTTGCAGAGAGTCGGCAGCAGCGGAAAAGAGTCAGTGGAAGGAAGAATTATTATTATGGAAGTAGAAATAGCACTGTGGAGATTTCAACGACAAGGAGAAGGTGAAGGGGAGGGAGGAGGAGGGGGGAGGAAGAGGTACCCAAAATCTGGTGCAGTAACAAGTTTCGTGTTTAGCATGAGAAGAGAAAAGGGAAACAATGGAAGGTTCCAGTTCTGCGTGTCAGCGTCGAGACGATGCTGAACATGGCCTACTGAGCTCTGAGGGTGCATTGCTCAAAACAGTTCCATCCCGAAGCTCTTCTGGGCATTGTTGCCCAACAAGTGTGCAGTAACGCAGATGACCGACGCCAATTAAACTGTGACCGCACCCAACAAATCCTTCCTCCCCTTACCAGTGTATCTCTATCTATGCTGCAGAGATTTGCGCCTGCGAGTGCGTGCGCAGGGATTGTTCAACAACCATCGCCGCCACGGCGGCGACAGCAGCGACTGCGACATCGACAGCGGCGGCGACAGCAGCAACCACCACGCTTTATCGCCGCGGGGGTCGACGGCGGCGCCGTCGAAGCAACCCCAAGACGGAAATGAGGATCCGGCGAAGAGCTCTCTGATTAGGGATGGGTCTCATTCCTGGACACAAGGGTTATTAAGGTAGTCATGAAGACGATGGGTAGGTCTTGCGTGTGTCTCTCTTACTTCCACAGCCCCTTGGCCTGTCAGTTGGAATAATAATTTCGTTCCTGCATGAAGCCCTGTGCATTGGGATGTTGGCAAGTCTATCCCTACTCCCCAGCGAGTGGCAACTCAACGCGATGTCGCAACCGACGAGGCAGCAGCAACAGCAGGAACAACGATGGGACCCAAACGGCAGAAAATCTTTTGGCGGCGGCAGCGGCGGTGGCGGCGGTGGTGACGAGGGCGGCGGCGACGACGCTGGCGTTTCGCAGGGTTCTTCCCTCACTGCGCCCCGGTCGCTACGTGGAGAGCTTTATCACGGGTACTCGTGGGTAAAAATGAGAGAGGACGGACGAGGGGTGGCGCATTGTTGTACTAGGAGGTCCCATCCGTCAGTCACTCTGTAACCGCGGTCCTGAGTGCGTTTGTCCCATGGGATGACTGAACTGAGCAGGAGGAAATATTCACTCTGCGAGCACCCGAGGCTGGACTGAGACATTGATTCGCTTTGATCCGACGTCGACGCCGCCGTCTTTGAAGTCGTGTCAGGCCCGGACGGGATCAATTAAATCATACAAGAAAGTGAGGAGAATCGAGTCTTCTGTCTAATCACTTCCACGCTGTGAAAGGTAAGGAAGTTTTGCCTCCAATTGGAACTGTATTCGCATTCACTCGGCTGCTAGATTCGCAGAACAGGGTGAGGCGGAATCCCATTGACACATTTCGAAGGATGATAGGAGTAAGTAGATGTGTAGAAGAGATTCCCCCCCACCCTGTACGTACGCACCCACACAAGGGACATCGCAGGTTAAGATTGACCAGAAAGAAACAAATCCGCGACCTGATCCAAGTGGTAGGAAATACGTTGGGCTCTTGTTTGGCACAGCACTGAAGTATCAGCTCAGCTCGGGGGCTCCAGAGGAAGTAGCTGCCCTGCTTGGATGCAAGAAAAAAAAGCCAACTTTAAGGAGGAGTCAGATCGGAAGGAAGCTGTTTTCTTTCATCAGTCTGCTGCGTGCAGTCAACCACGTCAGATCTCGCGTTCTAGTGCCAAGAACGGAAAGGAAGTCAAAGAGGATACGCCCTGCTCAGGGCATCATCAAGGGGGGGAAAAAGTCGTCTTGTCTCGTATTCCCACTTCCCCCATCCCCCACACGCGCTTTCCACGTTGCATTGGGAGTGTTTTCAGCATCCTTTATTTCTATAAATGTTCGTTACGCTTCCGTTCCTTTCCCAGGCTGAACATTCCAAAGGATGGAAAAAACCACATGCTCCAAAACAAATGCTCGATCATCGGGTACGGAGGTATCGCGCGGCATTTCCGTGACGTCGACTTGGATAGGAGTAATGCCTGAAGTGGTGTCAGTTTTTCATATCTGGGGAGGGGAGCTGAAGGAGCATTCCGGTCTTCTTGAAATGGAAGCATTTCCTCTTCCAGTTATACCTCCTGCTTCACTGGGTCGGTCGTGTAATGTACGTCTCTGCCGCCCTGGATTAATATCTTGCTGACTCCGTATTAAGTCTTCCGAATGACTTGACTCGCCTTGACACGCAATACAAATCGATTTATTCAGCGAATTCTTTCTTCATTTGCGGGGGATCAAAAGGTCCTTTCCTTGTTCAAGCTGAAACGTCCAGGTAGTCCTGTCCAACACGCACATCCGAAATTTGGTTGCAAGAAGTGCTCTCCAGGGTTCTCTTCAAAAAATCCGTACGGTTGCCTCTGAGTGCCCTGTCTCTTCGCTATGTATTCATCTTGTAACGCAGTAGAAGAACCCGTTCCTTAGAGGAGCGTGCACAGCATCTCACAGATTCATGAATGCGTGTGAGGCTTTTATGCAAAACACGCCCTGCTCACAGGAGCATCATGCTTCAAACGGCGGCGGAGGAGGACCAAACCATCCAGTTCCTCTCCACGTTCTCCCTGGGTGCGCTAATAATAGTTTCGTGCAGGTTCAAGCAAACAAACGTCCTCCTCCCCTACATCTCACACGTAAAGTAGGGTGTGCTCTCGTATGTCCTGCACCGGCAACGAGTTCAGCCATTCTTCGGTGCTCTAAAGCTTTATAAGAATCATATTTTGGCATCTCCTCAGCGGGAATGACAGGAAAAAGAGCCCCATTTGAGCTCTTCTTATCTTTTTACTGCCCTCTGATGCAGTGATTTCAATGCCGACTTTGCGGCATCAGGATCGGTCGAAAATGGGTCTCCTCACGTAGGCGCTGGCATGCACATAGCGCAGCGTGATAAGAACTCTCGAGTGTCAGTCCAAAATGACACCACTATAGGCCAGAGAGAGAGAGATCACAGTCTCTTAGCCGGAAATGACGAAGTCACGGCTTCACGTACGTACTAACGTTCGTACATTGGTTCGTCCAATCGTACATGCACATGTGTGTGTTGCTTCGCCCAGTGCATTCTGACTGGAGACTCCGGCGCTTGGCTTCCAAGAAAGCAGAGAACTCACCCGAGAAGTGGACCTACGCGTGTGTCGAAAGGCGTGGGTGCTTTGGGCAACTCTTTTGCCAATGCCTGTGCCAACGCCTGTGCTTGTCCTAGTACTGCGAAGACGAGTACTAGCAGAAGTACGAGCGGCACCGCGGCATTGACAAGCCATGTTAAGAGACAAGTTTCCAGCAACAAGTCCATGGCTGAGATCGCATTGAGATAATCCATCACCCGCAGCTTTTTCTTCTTTTGCCAACCCCTCTTTTCATCCGTTTGTGTCCAGGGGTGAAAGCCATCAGCGGGACAAAGCCAGCACTGATCGAATGAGCGAAAGGGATTTTACAACTGTGCGTAGCCAGCGTTGGACAGTAAACGTCGTCATCCTAATTGCATTGTCAACCACTTGTGCGATTGTCTCATTGTTTGCTGCCGCGTGATCTCAATTTCCTTTGGTCTTCCCGGCCAGCGCTGTTTAGGACATGCCTAATCCCACACACTGCCGTGATGATAAACATCATCCTAAAGGACGACTCAGAATATGTGGGAAGTCGTAGAGGTGTTGGTTTAAGGAGAGATGGAAGGAGGTCAGCGGGAGTGACATGGGGAGGGTTAACCTGATGTTGGAGGAGAGTGCAGCACTTGAAAGGGAGAAGACAGTGAATTTTTTGCTCACGCTATACGGGTACCATGGACCGAATCATGGGCAGAGCTTCTACAGGGCACGCCAAGGAATTGGGCAGACCTTGCAGCAGCCCACAACTCATTCATTTTTTAAGCTTTTTTCACTGATTTTTTTCTTGTGCAGGTACAGATCAGCAAACCTGACCAATCTACAAAATTAAAGACAATCTCTGAAAAGAGAACAAAATGATCTGGATCACAAATATTGTCATGGCTCTCCACCTCAGTAGCCTTAAAAGTGATAGTATTGTGCTGGTGTTCAAGAACACCATATCCAAGCGACGAGGTGGTTTGCAATGCTGTGAAACGATTCCAGCAGACAGGTTCAACACCTGACAGGCCAAGACCACGGCATGCAGTGGTGCAAGGAGCATTTTTCCATCCTCTTCTAGCCAAGGCTGTGTGACCACCTTCAATATCTCGGCCTTTGCCGCGTCGTCCTACGAGACCGAACTTTCAGCAAGTCCCCTGGCAGTATTGAGTGGCTGAAGGACTTCTCCATCAATGAATAGGCAGACAACCATGTAGGTGCCCAAGTCATACGGCGTTTGCGCCGTGCAGTGTGACGAAAGGGACGACATTTTGAAGCCCACTGGAACAAAAGTTGTGTATATGAGTCATGTCACACACGCACACTCAAAAATGTCCGAATAAGATGGAATTGCTTTAATACTTGGCTGCTCACCCTGTGCTTGTACACGTTCAACCATCGGTGAATGCGCCTGCATTCGCCGCTTAATGGAAGCCTGCTGTTGCAGCGCTCGTTGTAATGTGTAATGGATGGTTTGATGAGCCGCCCACTGAAGATGGGTCTCAGCTGGAGGAGGGTACTATTGTTATTATTACCTTTCCTGTTGTTGCTGCCGCCGCTGACCAAACGTTGGGTGTTGCTGTCGAAGGAAGAAGAAATATATACGAGCTCGTAGAAATGGTGGCAACATTTAATAACTCAAGAAGGAAAAAAAAAGAAAAACCTACAGCATCACAAAAGCACTGACGCGAGTTTTGGAAATATTTGTAGAGTTTTTGCCATACTCACCTCTTCTTAATCTCTTGATTATGGTCATAACTAACTAACTACGGAAGGGTAGGGTCAACCTCCGGTTGTTTTGCGCTCCCCCTTCTCTTTATTCCCTTCTGCCCGCCAGCGATTGGGTGCTCTTCCCATCACAGCCGTCAACAACTGTCTCAGTCCCTCACTTACCCCTTCCTTCCCATAACCTCGCGGCTGGAGTGTGGAAGTATGAGCAATAAAGGATCCCTCCTCCCGTAGTCAAGTACCCGTCCATGCTAGGACGTTTTCAGGTGGATTTCGATGGTTTATTAACCGAGGGTCCTTCGCCAATTGGTAGCAGTTGCCATGGCTACATTTTTTTAATATCTTGCACCATGTTTTGATGGTCTTGCAGAGTTATAATCACTGTTGACGACAGCAGCAGTGACCGCAACAGGTAGTGAGCGAGATCTGACGGGGAAAAGGGGGGTGGGTTAGGGAGAGAAATCCTCCGGGCGCAGCAACAGCAGTGTTTTATCCTCTCCCTCCTCTCTGTCTTTACCCTAACCCGCCCTAGAAGCCAGAGAAAAAAACAGGAAATGGGCAGAGTGGCGAGTAGAAAATTGAAGGTGGGGAGAGATGATCCAACCACAGACAACCGCGGCGTCATCATCTGCATAACCCTCACCCTCTAATGAGAGAAGCCAGAGCAGAACATTCTTCGGGGAGCCTCTGAGTGGGCCAGGTTCTGTGCAGTGCGGTGCTGACGTCCAGTCCATGCAATGGCAATGCATGAATGGAAGTCCCCCCCCCCCCATGACTTTTGCAGGGAGCCACTTAATTTGTCCTCTCTGGGGAGAGAGCATATCCGTTTCATCCACTTCCTTTTGTCCTCGCCACACTCGTCTTTTTTTCCCAAGCAATCGCATCCGCCGCAATAACCGAAGAGCTGAAGAAAAACGTTGAGAGCGATAAGCATTTCTCTCCCGCTCTTTTTTCTTGGTCGTCACCTCCATTTTCCGTTGGGTGGCAGCAGCCCAAGTCTTGGACTGGTTCTTTCTTCAGTCTCCTTTAAAATGGGAGTTCCTTCTTTCAAATGGCAGCGGAAGTACCAAAGGAGAGGCGAGCGTACGTAGAAAGATTCATCTCCTCCTTGGGCTGAAGTCCCCTTTGTATGTTACGTCCTATCCCGCCCTGACCACATTTTGCCCGCGGGCGCTGGCCGATGCCAGGACTGTGAACTGTCAATGTTCTTCTTCTTGTTCTTCGAGCGAAGCTCAAAAACTTGTTGAGGATGAACGGACCTGATGATGAGTGACGATTTGGAAGTGGAACTTTGTTCGACTTACCGAGTAGCCGCTGGCACCGAACTGAGGTTTCAAGCGCAAGGAGGCAAATTTTGGCATGTAGTCGCTCAATAAAAGTTGTGGAACATCCTGACAAAGAAAGATTCTTGCACAACGAGGCCACTGAACGGGCCAGTGCGCAGGGCTCCTTGCAAAAGTAGGCCCTGTTCAGCCAATGGCACTTCGGATGCGTATGTAATTACTAGACGTGCACAAACTATGCAAAGAAGCAGCAGCCTCCATTGGTGAGACCAGCAAATTTCTCCTTTGAATTGCCTCCAACGGAAGAGAAAAGTGCAGCTTTGACAGAACAGCTTCGACGCCGTCGCCTGCGACTCTTCCCAGGACTTCCCACTTCGTCCTCTTGGCTTCACTTTTGGGGCGAAGCGCTCAAAAATCGCCCCCAGATGGTGCACGAGTGCAGATTTTGTGCATCCCTAATAGCGACATGTGTACGCTCGTATCGGGGAATGCTCGTGGTCACAGTGTGAAGCCGCAGGCCTTCGGAGAATGTCTCTTCTTGTCCCTGGCTGAATTGTCATGTCAACACGTCCGTCCGTTGAACTTCCTTTCTTGGAAAAACTTTGGGCAGCCAATATCGGAAAGATCGCTTGCTGCCCGTTCGAGTGGCTGCCTTTTTTTTCTCCTCATTCATGAAAGGTGCCAACGTCAGACCCCATCTCTACGTCCAGGTGTGCGTCCAATGGCGATCACGTACTGTGCAACAGCAACTGTTGCTCGCTTTGACCCTGAATGCTCTTTTCTGCAAGCCCACACACAAGAGAGAGCTCAAGAAAACACACTTTTCCCACAGACAAAAGCCCTGTTTCCGGTCTGGCCAAGATATCACCACCGACACACGTAACCGTCAGATTTAAAGAGAGCGACGACCGTTAAAACGTTAAAAGGACACCCCACAGGAAGTGGAGCGTTTTGCGTAATTAGAGACCGAGGATGCGTCCATCAATCCATGCACTCGGTGGCAAACGGAGGGAACAGGTTCAACATGAGACAGAGGAAAGACGACCCCGCAGTTTCGGAGACCGAAACGAGGACGACCTCGAATTAGTCGCGTTGCTATCAGCGCCACTTCTTCATCCATACGTATTCTGCCGTGCGATGCCGGTCGGACTTTGCTCGCAACCCAAGACGATTTGCGCCACCAACATCGACGGCGTCACTGCAGTTGACTTGGAATTTCAGTGCAAAAAAGAAGTGCGTCCAGGTGGCGTCATTTCGTGCAGTCGACGTAGCTCCTCCAGCAGTGACAAACGCGATTCGTGATGCAAAGTGGTTGCGTACGGACGTATGCACGCAACACGTGACACACACGCGCGTGCACGGGAACTTCTGGACAGCCTCGACCTCGCGCTTCTTTGCAGATCGCGCGTAACCAGTACAAGGTCACAGTGGTCGACTAAAGTACGTAACGTTACTTACAGCAAGTACATTGTAGAAGCCTGAAAGGTTTTCCTTCTTATTAACTCATCTGGAATCTTTTGTTTGACAATTCTTGGCATGGCGAATGTAGGAGTGCAGCAGCAGAGAGCGACTTTTTTTTTGCATGCAACCGCATTTGACGTTTGGTCTTGTATCTCCATCTCCATACGGTTACGTAACTTTTCTGTGCTGGGAACAAGGATTTGGTGTGCCCTTCTCCACGGCGCTGTGTGCATATTGTACACACCCTGCCACGCCAGCAAGACGCCCCAACTGAAAATTAACATTGCATAACGCGCCCAAAGAAGCCTCGGCAGATATATCAAGGAGATCGATCGATCGATCTAGGAACCGGACAACAAGAGTTCAGGCACCCCTAAGATCCTCCCCTCAGCCAGAAGTGCACCCAGCTACCCGTAACGTTATTTGGCGAGGTCTACGCGGCGGTCACGCAGTTAAGCTGTACAGTTAACCCGACGACGAGACGACTTTGGCCGGTCATATTATCGGCTCGGGGCCCCGAATTCTCCTTCTGTCTTCCTCGTCATGACACCGTAAGCCTTCGGCCCACGCACACCCGACGTCGCCTCCTCCCTGCCCATTTATTTCCATCTGGCAACACAAAGGATGGATGCGACTGCGGGCGAACAGGACAGAAACGAGGAGGGTTGCGAGGATGGGAGGCAACAGGTGTTTGCCTGCTTGCCTGCGTGGGTGACTGATCAGTTGGCTGCCGCCGCGGTGCTGTTGCTGCCGCTACTATGACGGAACGCCAGCCACAGCTCGCACACGCTCACACCCTGATGCACCCTGTCGGGGACTGTTTCTTACGCCAACAGTGTGACTCTCTCAGTGCCGATTGTCATAATGCAGTCCGTGACCACCTTTGACTTTTCGCGCCACCACACCTTGCCACTGTTGTTGGCAACGCAACACTTTTGCAACACCCGCGCCTGCTAGCGCGCGCCTCTCCACGGTGCTGATGTAGCGTGCGGCCGTACCTAGTGCTCTAGTACTTCCTCGCCCACCACTACTACCTTCCTCTCTTCTTTTTTTTTTTTTTTCTTGAGACGCCCTCCTCTACAGCTCTGAGAGGAGCTGCGAGCGCACGCACGTTCCCTCGTCGTCTTCCTCCTCCTTCGCGCAGCAGCCGTCGACGGAGCAGCCAAGTTGTCAGTCGGTGTCAGACTTTGCGTCCGGATGTGTGCGGTTGGGTCGCGACTATAGCACAACGTGTTACTGCTCTCTTACTCATGGTCACAACGCGATTCCATCGATGAACTGAACGACAGTGCTACAGTTTGTCCTCAGCTGAGACGAGGACAACAGGAAGAAAAGAAGAAGAAACAAAAAGAAAGTACTTTTTTTTTCTCTCTATATCGATCTTCTAAGCCGGCATTGGCCGGTGTCGATGACACGGACATGGTGACGACACCGGATCAACCGCCTTCCAGTGGTTCGCCCTCCCCCCCTTCAGTGCAGGTGAGTAAAAGGTGCCAGATCCGCATCACCTTCCTGTTCACCCTGGTGGACGGAATCGCTGTTGCTCCGCCTCTGAGTGAAGCAAGTATGAAAATCTTTATGGGCATTCTCGCCGGAGAATAAATCTTCCACCTGTTGCTTTGGCGCACGTTCCTTCTTCCAAAATGTCCCGCATCATCATCGTCGTTTCCTCACTCACATTTTGCACTCGAGGAAGTCAAGCAGTGGCAACAGATTCGCGGAGCTCAGCAGGTGTTGTTGACAGAAGCGAGGGAGGAAGGAATATTATGGCAAACAGTTACACGTACTCACGAAGGATACGTGTGCGTGTGTCGTTAGCAGCGTCGCTCGCTGTCACCCGGATCGTCGGAGTGGCTGCCGACGCTGCTCACGCTGCTCACGCTGCTCACGCTTGAGAGAAACAGAGGATAAAGGTGGTCCCCGTACCCGGCCGGATCGTTTTGTACCGGCGGCCAAGAGTCCAAGCACGGAGCTGTTGTCTGCGGGACCGACGCGGTAGGGGCCTCCCAATTGTTGTGCCCGTACAATTTCCACTTTCGATCGCCAGCACAAGTGTTATTGGCGAAAGCATTTGAGTCGTCGTTGACTTTTTTTTACAACTTTTGCCTTGATACAATGCCTGACACGACTCGCCTCGTACCGACTGCTCGACTCGAGGACTTGGCGAGCCGGGCTCGCCAAGTCCAGCCCGACCCATCTCCGTCCGGATCAGGCACGCACGCCGGAGATCAAGAATGGCGGCAAGTGCTGCAATTCAGTGTCAGGTCTTGCTTGCCCTGTCCGCTCTCCTCAAACAAGAATCCCCCTGGGCGCAAATCCCTCCCTCCCTTCCTTCCAAAATCTCTGTCTTCTCAATTGCTTAGCGCGGAACGCGACCCGGGCAATTTTCATTCCGACGGGGATGAGTTTCCTGTGTGTGAGCGAGAAGTGCCACAGGTTGGCCGAGGGGAGGGAGGGGAAGGCCTCTGCCACCACTTGTCTGGCTTTGCTTTTATAGGGCGCTCATTATGTCGGGAAGCTTCCGCGGGTTAAAGAGGAATGTTGCTCAAGGAGGGAAGGATGGTTTTAATTGCCGTAAAGTTTTTCGCCCGAGATAGGGGAGAGAAGAGAAATTAGACGGCGTGACACAGGGTGAAATAGCCCTTCCTGCCTTGGAACCATAACTGCTTAAAGCGTTGTTATCAGGAGGAAATGGAGGGTGTAGGCCAGCAATGATGAGTCTGGCTGCCTTAGTTATTCCTTCCTGTGAATCTCTCGTATATTTCATTGGGTCCTGCGCGTTCTCGAGGCATGGTGATGGTTTGATAAGGGAATGGGGAGGGAGGGAGAGAGAATTGGGCAGCTGCTTTCCCATACTCTCCATTGCTGTTCAGGCTTAGGGGAAGAGGAGATAATCCCCTTCCCCAGGTGGGTGGTCACTATTACAGCCCCGAATTTCCTTGTGTACCCACTGCGTGCTCGGCTGGCTGGCTGGCTGGCTGGCTGGCTGGATGGCTGGATGGCTTGCTTACTTACTCACTTACTTGTGCATGCAATGCCCCTTTCCACTCTCTTTTCTTTGTCTGCTCTACCCTGCCTCAGTCGTCCGGGCTATAGTGACGCTGTTAACATCTCGCCCATTTCCGGTCGCCCAAAGCTTGCTTGCTTGCTTGCTTGCTTGCTTGCAAGCCAACAGATTGTTGGATCAGCAGCCACCAGGTCAAGCCACCACTTTGCGCAAGGTAGTATATACAGAGCAGAGAAAGGAAGGGAGAGGAGGAGAGAAGGCAGGTTGGACTCACAAAAGGTAAACGACGGACCATTCTTCTTTCGTTTGGGTTTATGTGTGTAGTACGACTGCTTCTACGTACTGCCTTTTAGTACAACTTCTTGTGGTGCAGCAGATTTCCACTCTGCAGCGGTGGCAGAGGAAGAAGCCCCCCAAACCCGTGTACAAGAAGCGGAAGAAAAACAAGAATGAGTCGCAGAGATTTCTTCAACTTTTTTAACATGCTCACGGAAATGTCGGAGAGGTTTACTGGGAAGATCAGAGCTCTTGCTGGGAAGAAGACGCTACAAAAAAGGGAGGGGGGAGGGGAATAAAATAATCCGATCCTTTGCACACACATTTTTGTTTCCTTCCTTCCATAAGGAAACGCATAAGCGTGAAAAAAGTTGCTTACGACTTTGTTTTTTGATGAATGACTGTTGATTTAGTATAACATTGGGTCCTTGCGCAGTAGAAGAAGTACGATTTTTTTTCCTCCATTCAGAATCACCCCCATAAGATCGTAAATTTGGGCATTGCCAGCAGTTGGGTGGCTGAAACGGTGTCGTGTCAGCCGGAAATGTTAATCAGGATTATCAAAGAAATGTTCGGGGAAAAATTGATGCCGACCGGGCGGAGGTGACGATATAATAAAAACCCATTGTGCTGAAATGGGGCCGGATTAGGATTTTGATTTACAAGTACGTGAATACGCGCAGCTCGCTCAATCCCACGCGTTGCTAAAAGCTTCTCTGTTGTTGCCTTGCAGGTGAGCCTCAGTCGGTGAAGGGCCTAACGAAACTCGGAATCGGTGGAATTGACAAAAAAAAAAGAGTCCAATCGAAATCTGGTAAGATCTGACTGGCAGTAGAACACGTTGGAACAAAGCTAACACCACACCTTGGGTCTGTAGTCGCGTTAACAACTTCAATAGCTCCTCTGAGTCAATACGCGTCGTCGAGAGTTTTGAATTTCGCGGCAAGCAAGTGTCCGTTGACCACGTCGTGGCCCCCCTCAACACCCTCCCCTTCCCCCCTCCTCCCAGTGAGCGTAACCCAAAAAGACGTTAGAATTCCCACCCTTGCCAAACCTCGTCCTTCTTTTACGACATGTGAGAATAAGCTCACATGTGAGGAAAGAGACCTTCCCTAATGAGTCCGGATGTACGAGTAATTATTGGGTGGGCGGGTTGCCCAGCAAGTGTTCAGTAGCGCAGCAGTGTAATTCTTGACCCTTGTTCCATGTCAGTTGGGCAAGCACGACCAACGTGGGAGCCAGCGCATTTTTTTGGCCTCATAATTGAGTCGTCCATCGACTTTTTTGTTTTGTCCTCGCTGTGAGGCCAACAGGAGTCAAATTTAGGTCATTCCATTGCAACCGTTGCCACGAAAAAATAAGAGGTGAGAAACGTGTGTGTGTTTGCTCGAGTTGAAGGATTGTTAGATCAAATGAGAGGAAAACGGAGACATCTGGAACTCTAGCTAGATGCTCTAAAAAAAATCTTCTCTTCCGTCGAATTCTCTCAAGAGTTACACTTGTTCTCCCCCCGCCCCTTCGTCTTCTGTCTTTCCGTTCTTCCTCGCTTTAGTTCCCGTTTACTCAAGCACATTTTGCTTAGTGTATTTTCTTTGTGTGCGCTGGTGCGATCGCCCTGAGAGGTCCTTGTTGCACCGCATTGAGCTGCTGCTCTAGCACCAATGTTTTGTGTCAAGTGTGTCCTGAACTTGTGCTGTGGTGGCCGGCGGTTTCTTCTTCTTGAGCTTGTTAAATGACAAATTGTAACGGATTTTTTTTTTTGAGATGCTTCTCTTCCCCCCGGCGGGTGAGAGCAGAGACAGATTTTTCGTGCACTGGGTCGGAAGTCACGTTTGGTGACGCACAAGCCCGATGGGGAAGGATGAACCCGAACGAACTGCAAGTGCATGAACACAAGCAGAGGGAGGACGACGAGCCGAGATCAAGAATCCTCGGAGTCCATCTGAACTTTGAGCTTGCCGAGGAGCTAACTCGTCGTTATGTATATACAACGTACTAGACTGTGTGTATACCGGATGTGGGAGTAAATACGAACACCGGCCCGTCGAGGAGTAAGTATCGGATGGCAGAGAGCAGCACTTGCCACGTCTCTCCAACGTGGCGGCCGCCAGAGAGCTGAGAACAGCAAAATGCATCCAGGAGGAAAAGGTGATCGTCTTTCACGTCGGGTAGAGGTCGAAGACGCGCAAAAAGTAAAAGAGCACCGAGTTTCTGATTCTTGAACCTTCCCCCGGTCCTTATCGTACAAGGTGTCGTCCGCCATTCCGTTGTCTCAGCGCATTTTTTCGCATCAGTCTTCTTCTTCCCGAGATGAGAGCTCCTTCATCCGTCGGTGATGAAATTTGCGTTATTTCTGCTTATAATGCCCGTCCTCAGATTTCCCGCGCTACTCTCACCAATTTGGCAAGTTTCTACTCTGTACTACATCCAGGAAACTTTCCTACATAAAACAAGGGGGAGGGAAAAGAGCGATACGATGCAGAAAACGCGAGAAACTCTCGGGGATTTTCTACCTCTTCTCTTTTTCGAATGCAGTATTTTTGCGTTGGAGAAGAAGAAGAAAGCTGTCGAGGTCTCGGCCTACAAGTGCGAAAACGTCTCCTATTGTATACAACTGCTTCACCTGCGCTCTTACCTGAAAAGAGGGGGGGGGGGGATCACGTTTCTGTCTCAGCAGCCTCGTGATTTCTCCCCGTCTCCTGAGAGGCCGTGCACATGCACATGCAGGTCCAGACGAGGATCTTGCGAGCCAAAGAAAAGTTGCCAGCGCCAGTTTTCCTTTTCTTCTGTCTTGGTGGGAGGAGAAACTTTATTATGCCCATGCGTCATCATCAGTGATTTTGGCCCGGCGGCACCATTTCCGGTCAGCTTCCCACAGTGGCGGCCGTGGCCGCCATCTCCTCCCCGCGCCAGAAGTACCACGAGTAGTCAGAGCGTGTAGCGAGGCAACGAGTGAGAGGAGGAGGAGGCCTGGCTGCTTCTGGGCCAAACGATAGTGAAAACACCTCCATCGGATGGGAGAAGCGGACACAGAAAATCGCGCAAGTGTGACGCAAAAAGGAAGGGGGACAAATTGCACCTCTGAAACAATTCTCCTTCCTTCAGTGAGCGCATTGAAGAGAGAGAGAGAGAGAGAGAGGAAATTATTTCCCAATGGAGAAGCGCGCATGCGCTCGAGCTGCCAACGAAAAAGATGCCTCGGCCATTTTGCCGATTTTTCCTCGTGAGAAAGGAAGAGGACAGATTCCTCGAGTCAATTAAACCTCTCTCCACTTTTTTTTTACTCAACCTCTTCTTCTCTCCTTATTTTTTTTTGCGAGGACGATGGAGGTTTGAAAAATGATCCTCTTTTTTGGCGCTCTCTCTTACTCTCCGTCACACACTCAGTACCTCTGTGTCCCACATATAATAAGGACGCATTTTCTCTTTCTGGCTTTGACGCTGCCATGTTTTGACAAGTTATCGAAACAATTTCTGTCTGTCGAGTACTGAGGAAGGCATTTGAGGGGAAGCCGCCACCCACCAGGAGAATGAGGCTGCGCAAAACGGGGCGCAAATGACCCTGAGAAAAAGCAGCCAAGGTTCTGGTTCATCAAGCTTTCGGAAGTTCGCTTTGGAAATATTTTCTCTCCAGCGTTGGAACAGAGCTGGGTTTGTCTTTGGGCAAGCGAGCAGAACCCGCAAAAGAGAGGACGAGAAGAAAATCACCAAGATGGGTCAATCCAATTTGAGCCGTCCATACATCACTGAATCTCATCGGCAGTGTTTTGTGACATTGTCAGGTCCCAGCTGTCGGCAGAGACGTTGTCCATGCGCGGGGACGAATGGAAATCTCGACCACCGTCCACTTTTTTTGGCTTCTGCCTGCTTGGATGAGTGCAAGTGAGAGTGTCGAGAAAAGTTCCTAATGTGGGCGTGGACGCAGCTAACCGGAGACAAATGATTTCTCCATAAATAGCAAAAGTCTTGTACACTGTACGTGATTGAGGCGCGCCGGGGACGGAGCGATGTTTGCAGATACAGACACCCGGAGGGAGGAGACTAATTATTGCACTTGCGACCAACAACAAATTGAAGTAGTTCTGCTCTGGTCACCAGCATATTTCTCCATGATAAATGAATCCAAGACAATTGCCGGTGTCTGTTAGCATAACATATACGTACGAATGTGGAAAAGATCTCTTCTGCCCCACACGTCTTTCTTCTTCTGACTTCACCAACACGTGTGGCTGATGCGCCGGGGGGGGGATGCAAATGGTGCCCGGGTGATTCAGCTTGCAGTTGCGTTTTAGGACCACTGCAACCCAGGTGTCATATCAACATTGACTGAGTGAAGACCGAGCAAGTTGCAGCTTACAGGGAGTCACACGAGGACTGCGAGTAGCCACTGTGTCAGAAGATGCAACCTTTGCACGTCCTCTCGATGGGGAGCAACCAAGGCTGCCACTACTGACATCTCGATCGGTGGCTTCACCTTTCCGAACGAACTCACCGCGCACGCAAAATAGCCTCCCTGCGTATGCAAGAACTTGCTGGAGGTTATGGCCAAGTATTTTCGTTTGCTCGGGGGTAAATTTCGGGCGGCGGCCATCAGGATAATAACAAACACCTCGTGGAGAGAGAGGGAGGATCTCATTGCTGCTGTGGCTGTGGCTGCTGCTCCTGCTGCTGTTGTTGCTGAGATCAATCAGGTAACCAACCGACAACCCTTCTTCTCGGTGAGACATTGGGGTCGAAAACAACTTGTTGTTGTGTCCGCTGCAACGACGACGAAGAATCGAAGACGAAGGAGAATTAGTGAAAAGTGGGGAGGGTTTGTTGTTGCACAGGAGAAAATGATTTTTGGGCAGACACGATTTCCGGTGAGAGCTGAGCACTCGGCTGGACAAAGAGAATAAATCAATGCTCACATCTCGGCCTCTCCCAGGTCAGCGTTCTTAGCAGTTCAAAAAAAAAGTATTTGTCTCTGGCGGAGCTCAGCAGTGGACTGTGCATCACGTGGTGCACGTATAAAGTGTATCAAGTACCAGTAGTAGAACAGGATGTTCAATAAGAGAGAGAGAGAGAGAGATGAGGAATAGCAATTGGCTGTGAAGAAAGATAGAGATGTTTGGAGAGGTGCAGTTAAGCTTTCGCCCAGAGGAGGTGGGTGAAAATTGAGCCGTTCACCCCCCTTCTCTTCTGACCCTTCACCACGACCCCACATGTGTGTAGTATTAGGGATGCGCGACTTGCAGGAGCAGCAGCCGATGCTTCCACTCTTCATACGCGAGCCATTTGCAGGAAGGGGGGGGGTCGACTCTCTTTCTCGACTAATCAGAGCCATTTATTCTGGCCAGATTTAAAAGCCATAAATCAGGAGCAGAAAAATTTCATGAAGGGAAACGTTTGGGGCCAAAAGTGGCACGATGTAGTCCGAGTATGCAGATTACGTGTACCCAGTAGGACTGTCCATGAGAGATCCGCACGCTGCTGGGTTTCTCATGTGCCGGAGCACCGGGGCGTTCCTCTTTCTCACGAAAATTCGTGTTAAAATTATATCCCCCCCCCAAAAAAAAGTTCCTTCCCACACCTCGTACTCAGGCTTGAAATTGAACACTTTCATCTCGGTCAAACAGTTGTTGCGCATAAAAGGCTCTTTGATGGATGTTTTCATGAAAAGATACCCAGTTTGACGACAATTGAAGACGCTGTTCTGTAACAAAGTGTCCGAAAATCCGAATCCAATTGGCAGTGGCGTTATTTTCCTTTCTTCGTGAATCAAACGTGAGTTGAAGGATTTTTTTTTCGGGACAGCGTCGAATTTCTCTCGCTCAAATGGCTCGTGCAAGCTTGCGACGTTGTCAAAATAGACCCCAAAACTGCATGAGGCATGGGAAAGGAGCTTCCTGCACAAGCTTGAAACTCCCTCCTGTCCTGTGCTACCCAATTAATGTCAGTTGACCCTGCGTACGTCCATGGGTGTGTGCGAGAAGAAAGCACGTAGCAGCTGTGAATGCATTGTAGTATTGATATTTCACGCTACTCCCCTTTACAAGGCTCTCAGTCCTAAAGGAATTCCTTTCTCTTGCCATTTTGAAGCGCGTCTTTTGACTGATCGCGCTTTGGTGGCACACTCAGGCAACACCGCCAAGTGCACACGCTAGGTACGGACGTCCAGTACAGGACGTAGTATTTCAGGCTCCCTTCCCCCCCCCCTCCTCCTGTGTACAGTACTGTTGTACTGCTCACATGCCACTACTTTGTCGGTAGGCGGGGAAATCTTTTCAGTCTCTTTTCGATCCCAAATACCTCCTTCTTGTCCCTAAAATTTGTTCTCAGCGGAAACTGCGCTCGACATTATGTAAAGTATTCTCGTGTACAGACATTGACTACTGCTTCAGCCTCCAGTGAAAGAGCAGCAGTCAGAACGACGAATTGAGTAGACCCTCGATGGCATCTGAGCTCCTAGGTAGTTGCCGACGCATTGTCCGCGTTCGGGAATCCTGTCCCAGGTCCACGCTAGAAGTTGAATTACCCGTTCTTATTCAAAAGAGTGAGGAGAGAGAGAGAGAGGAACAGCAAATTTGGCCCCTGCTTAATCCGTGACGTCGTCTTCGTCCCGACAGCCTCGAGGGGGGAGGAGAGAGAGGATCTCTTAGGGACAAGAGAGCAATTGGCCCCTCGCCATCAAGATAAGATTTAATGCAGAGAAAGACGACGACTGCTCAGTCTGCCACCGGTGACCGCAGGGTTCACCTCTCTTCTTCGCTTTCAGCTACCGCCACTTCTTTAACAAAAGCCTCAAGTCCTTCTCTGAAAAAAAAAAGTCTTCTTCTTTCTCTGTCGGCTGGCTGCTGCACCTTCCGAGAATTACGACGCTCGCCCACTCGCCCGGGGCACTCGGGGTCGGTTGTTGGGAGCTGTTGATGCGCAGAATCGGAAGAGGAGAAGAAGCAGATGGAAAAGGAGGAGAGCCAAGTGCGTAGGAAGAAGACCCCATGACTTGCCTCTTTCCTCTATCACAGGCAACAAGAAGCAGGAGGCTGCATAGGTATATTATGGGTAGAGGGGCAGAGCAGCGGGCAGAGCAGCGGGCAGAGCAGCAGCCACAGCAGCCACCACGTCAGCAGCAGCAACCGTCGTCGTCGTCGTCGTCGTCGTCGTCTCTCAGTCGCTAGGGGTCAAGATCCCGAGATCCGGTCTCTCTCTATGCTGCTTGGATCACAGGTAGAGAAAGAGGAGAGGGAGAGAGAGATGATAGCAGCAATGGTAGTGTTGCCTTTGGCCCCAAAGAAGAGGCAGCAACCTCTTCTTCCTTCCTCTCTCTGCTTGCATGGCCCGAGGGTTCCTCCTCCTCCTCCTTCTTCTTCTTCTTCACGAGCAATCACACTCGCTCACGCACAGAACGAGAGTGGAGGAAGGCAGGTAGTACTGTAGGTAGCCCTAATCTAATCCTTCGGAAGAAGAAGACGACGAAGAAGAAGACGACGACGGCAACGGCGTTCAGGTCGTCGACGCGGGCCGATGGTTGTTGCTTCTTGCTTGCGTTCAAATCTCTGGCTGCTGCGCTAACGGATGCCCACAGAAGATGTGTCCGCAGTGGCGGCGGCGTTGGCGGCGGCGTTGGCGGCCGTGGCAAACAGGCACACAGAATGGGCGGCTCGTTCGTTAGGTCGGACGAAAAAGGGAATCTCGCTGACCTTCGAAAGAGGCAACGGCGCATTGCATTCGTGTGTGTGTGTGTGTGAGTGTGCCTTTGAGGTTGTTGCCACGGATGTGTTGTATCTTCTCATGACCGCGCGCGGGCGCGCTCATGGGCGCACAGATGGCGTGTGTGTCCGTCCAGTCCCGGCGAAACAAAATCGAAGTGATAACTTGACGCCGGACTTCTTGTCTTGGTGAAGGGGATTATGCTAAAAGTCCATTCTTTGTCCGGCACCAACGCAAATATCTTAACTCTGCTTTTAATGACGCACGTCTGTGTAAGCATTTCGTTCGTTTTTTTACATGGGTATCGGGTGTCTGTAGGAAAAAAAGAAGTTTACACACGCCTTAATCTCTTCTTCCTTCCCCAGAAGGAAATAATTTAAGTTGAATACGTACGACTTGGAACGGTTAGGTACTAAATTATCTCATCAAAGAGAACCACTCGTACCACAAAGACCAATTGGAATAATATGCTGTCTGGGGCAGTGAAAGGAAGCCTTCAAGTGGAAGGACGTGTCTAAGAATCACTGTTCACAGGAGGATTCTTCCTGCGACTTCTCAAGTTTTTGTCATCTGGAGTAAATTTTTCATGCCCAAGGTCTGACCGAGTCCTACAATTTAACCTTTTTTTGGGTCGTGGGGAGGGGAGACACAGGTCTGGCAGAGCGGGCCTGCGAGCATATTACTACAGTCTCCTGCAGGAAGCACCTTCTATGCTTACAAAGAGAGAAGTAGCGGTTTGGCGTCTCCGCTACGATGCACAAAGCACTGGGACTAGGAGGAAATGTTTTAGGGCGCCAAACAACGGTTAACCATTTGGGGTAGTCGACGCATACGCGAACGAAGTAACACCTACGTTCCTTCTCGGGCCCGTAGTACGTACGGACGCAGCAGTCACTAACGGTGCCCGGCCGCCACCTGTAAAATGTATACGTCTGTGGAACCGTCGGCAATCGGGGCCGATGATCAACTTTTCTTCGCCCAGACCGCAAAGGAGACACCCAAAGTCTCGATCTGTTTTGAGGCGAGCGCATCGGGTCCGCGTCAGATTCTGCCAAGTTTCAGCTCTGCGTCTATCAAGACTGCGCTGCATCAAAACCACTCAGTCCTGCTCTCTTGCGACGAAGAAAATGTTGATTACGCACTTCCTTCTTCATTGCTAGCGAGCTCATTTCCTGTGACCCCCCCGGCCTCCTCTGCTTTTCTTCCTAATCCTGGCTTCCGTCCTCACTTCTGCACTCTCGTTCTATAAGCGTCTGTGCATATGAATTGGGGTAATGTACATGAAAACAGTAGTGTTTTTCCGTCTCGGCTCTCTGAACAATTCTCTCGCGTGCGTGTGAGGAGACGAAAGGAGCAGTTTTACCCGAGCACATTGCTCTACTTGGCACGAAAACTTGTGCGGCCAACGACATTCTCTTTGCTCTCTTTTTTCCTCTCCCAGAAGCTTATTCCGATGTTCCTCCTATTGTCGGGTATACACGAACATTCGCCTTGGCTTACTTGGCATTTCCTACTTCCTCCTTTCTCCGTCATTAGGGTGTGTGCTCGAGAAGAACTTCCCTGATGAATGACAGAGCAGGAAAGCTTCCTCCTCTCTTTTTTTTTACGTCTTCGCCGGCGCAGAAAGTTCAAGTGCTAAGAAAATATGAATGGATCCAATGTTTAAAGATGACTGCTCTACTTCTGTTGAAAAAAGAGGCTTTCCTCTTGGAGAAAAGCATGCATGAGTCGAGAGAGGAAAGAAGGTCGCAGGAGATACGCTGATAGGAAGGAGGAAGTAAGAGAGAGGAAGCAGAGTTCATCATCGTATGTGTGAAAAATGCCGGCTAGGATGAGAGGCAGAGCAGCCAAAGCTTCTCTGGATGGATGGACGGATTAACCAAGGGTGGGGGGGCGGGAGAGAGGAGAGAAGAAGCTTGTTCTGCAGAGGATTATGAAGAATCTTGGACGTGAAAAGGGTTCTGAGGCCCTCTTGCCTCTTCAGCAGGAAATTAATTTCCTGTTCTCGGGGTAGGCTGATGTTCTTACGATTTAGGGAACGTTAACTGGAGCTGAAGTATCCCGGTTCAAGTCGTTGCTATGTTGTCGACAACCAAGTTTGAGTCTAAGTACTCTTTTGGGTTGGGTTGGGGGGGTCACTTGATCCACCCTACCTCAGCGGGTGCTATCCAATAGCAAGAGTAAATACTCCAGTTAATTATTTCACCGCCGACAATTGACTTGGCTGCACGTGCACGCTGCCTTTCACATAGTGAGCGTACGAGGCCAGAGACACTTTCCCCCTCCTCCCCCTCCCCAATTCACCCCCTCAGGAGGCATTAGTGTAACTGGCCAGTGAGCGAGAGTCACATAAGCTGCTTGCGGCTGCTTCGCCACTACTGACCTGTTGTGCTATTTATTTGGCCTACATACCCTCCTGCCTTTTCATGCTTGTGCTGGCACCGCACGCACGAGCACAACGTAGCTTTCTTCGTGAAAGGGGAATTTTTTCCTTTCCCGAGCAAGAGCAACCTCGACAACTACGTCGGAAAGCTGCTACTGCTGAATGATGAGAGTTGCTGGCTTTGCTCTTTTCTTCAAGTGTCACTGGAGTGTTTGCGCGCAAGCCAGGACAAACTGCAATTCTTCCCCTTTCCAAAGTATGTACTAGTTTGTGACAAAAAAATGTTCGGTCAAGTAATGAAGGGGAGAATGAGAAGTCAGGCAAAAGGAACTGTCATTCCTTCCCTGTGCCAGCACCTTTGTCTGCCATGCCAATCTGGCCTTTCTATGCTGAACTCTGGTGGGTCGTGTACTTCTAATGTACAATGTACTGTACTTGTGCACTTCGAGTGTGCTGTACTTGTGTAATTCCAGTGTGCCGTACTGCTAGTGTTGTCGTGCTCTCTTCTTTTCGTGTAGCTGTATACTCAACTGTACTGCTAGTGTAATTGTGCACTGTACTGTACATCACTACGAGTGCAGTCTAGTGAGCTGTGGTAGAAGGGTGGTGTGCTGTACTACAAATGCAGTGTAGTCTACTGCTAAGGTCGTGCACTGTTCTATGGCACTTTACCAATAGAACAGTGCGGTGTTGTGTACCAGTCGTGTGCCTCTGCATTGTACTTCTGTGCAGTACTTCTGTACAGTCGAAAGCGAATATAACGAAACTACATGGATATAGCGAGATCTCCCAGGATGAACTAACTATCTTTGAAGTTTACATCAGGGGTGATCGATACAACGAAAGGTGATGGATATAACAAAGTGTTTAGCTACTCCTAAAACCTGCGTTATATTCGTGGCCCACTGTTCTGCCCAGGTACGTCACTGATAAAAGGGAGGGAGCACGTGAATAGATGCATTTTCGCGAACACCTTTCTTGTCTCGTGAAAAAAGGAGACGAAGGACAAGAATTCTCGCAAGTCTAAGTCTTTTCTGTGCATGCAAACATAGAATGAAATAGATTGCGTTAGTGCCTGGTACTTTCGTTCCTCGTCCGTCCTCGTTCGTACTTGTCTCGTGTGTGTTCTTTTCTCCGCTCTCTCTGCATTAACGTGCCTTCTTCCGTTCTATCTCGCTTCCCTCCCCGGAAGTAAGCTAACTCCTGGAGGAAGCAACGAGCACAGAAAGTCTTTCGTCGTCGTCCTCCTCAAAGAAGTTCGATTTCCGGCAACTTCCGTTTTGAGACAGAGTTGATTTCCGGCCTCGCTCTACGTACAATCTCGCTCGAAGGAACTTCCGGACTCTGCTGCTTCCTTCCCATTATCGGACGAGCCTCAAAACTGTCCACGGACGGCCTGGCCGGGCTGGAGGCCGTCGCGTCCTTCTTGGCACGCACGATCCTCATACCGAATGGTTGCTCTCTCCACTGTCTGCCAGGGAAAGGCGACAGCAAAAGGGACCGGAACCGGAAGAAAGGGGGAGGGAAGAAAGAGAGAGGAGAGGGGAGTCGACGGATCGAACGCGTAGCCACCAAAAAGTTCTTCTAGCAAAATATGAGAAAGTACGGAGAGCGGCGGTCCTGGGTACACGGGCGTGCCCGGGAGCTGCTCCGAGGACCAAGTCTTGGAGGTCTCCTCGAGCTGTCGTGGCATCATCATATGTCTGGTAGATGGATGAAGTTGCTGTTACGTCAGCAGAGGCCAAGTTTCCACCATCAAGTGTCCCTACGAGCGTCTCTTTCTCGGCATCCTCCGCCACTTAACAGTACAGTCAATGAAGAAGACTGGGGAAAACTATTGTCACGTCCCACTTTTCCGTCCTTCTTTCACTCCCTCCGAACTGTCATGCTCGCTTGCTTCTAGGGCAACAGGGAAAGGGGGAGGCTTGGGATATTCTGTATCTACTGCAAAAAAAACCCCTCCTCTAACTACAGCCCTGGTGCAATTATTAGCCACTGACATCGCAGAGCAGTGTGACTGCAGGCTGAGAAGACACGCAGATGCAGCTGGACGACCAAGTGCACTGGTCTTATTTTGCATATATGACAGATAATTCAATTCGTTAGTCTTCTCGCGCTCCACCAACTCTTTCTCTGCGCTGGCAGCACCGGCGCCTACTTCCGGGTGTAGGGGGAGACAGAGAGAAACTGCAGTGCATACGCACGCTCAGGACATGCTGGGTCTGACTGTCTGAAGGAAAGTAACGAGCAAAATTCATGCATTCATTCCGCTCACTGCATACAAGCACATACATGTATGAGAAACAGACGAGAGACCTCGTTGTCATTACCCCTCCTCGCGTACATCAAGTGGGATGCGAAGAAAGAAAAAAAAAAGAAGCTGACAGAACGCAAAAATGCATGTGTCGTGTTTGTTAGCGGCGGATGCTGAAAATTTGCCTAAATGGACTTCCTCTTAGTGCCCTGGATGGTGGCAACTGTCAGGGACAGGAGCAAGCAGTCCTCGTCGGTCCACTTGGTCCTGTCAGCGTAGGCAGTGCGCGCACAGCATCTCTATTCTTTTGGGATGTTCCGTTATGCAGAGGTAGCAGCGCATCAGGAAGGAAAAAGGGAGATCATTCCCTGTGTGTCGCCCGCACTTAGTGGACCAACCTACTTATGTATGTATCCATACGAATGTTGCTGCTACTCTGAAGCGGCATATCCTCTCTCAGGGGTATTGCCTAGTTCAAGAGCCTCGAGTGGGAGTGCTGCTGCTCGGCTGAGTACACCACCACCACCTGTACGTGGTCCGCAAGTGCGTACTGCAGAGGGAAGAGCGCGCTCTGAGCAAGTAAGGAAGTGAAGCCTTCTTCTTCCCCACATACGAGTGCATGCGCACCCTCGCACGCACTCGTGATAGGAACCGTTATTGGCGGAAGGTACCAGCAACTGCCAGGACACTCGTAGCACCAACACCACTACCCGCAGCAGCAGCAGCAGCAGCAGCAGCAGCAGCAGCAACAACAACAACAACAACAGCGCCGACGACAGCGTGATCTTTTTATTTGTTGACGACCGGGGTCCCTCGTAGCCAGAGGTGGTTGGGGCCAACGTCTTAGCCCCCGTTCAACGTGGACGAGGGCGCGATTTATCCTCCTCAATGACTTCAGTACGCCAATGGTGCGATTGCACTTTGCGTGCGTCTGCTAACTGCGGACATCCGCGTCGCCCACTCTACCTGTGCGTACTACGTACCTGCTGTCGCGACCGCTGCCGGGACCCCAAACTCACACGTGGCAAGGCACACACGCATACGTACGACCGTGCATTCTCGCTCGTTTTGAGTTGCTTCATAAGCCCAGGACAGGAAGAAGCAGGAGAAGAACCGTAATCTCCGAGCGAGGTGTTCAGGAAGCCCGGTGTTAGTACTGTATATCAACGGTGTCTCCTCTTTCCCCTTCCTGCAGCTGAGAAGGTTCCTAGGAAGATAGAGAAGATAGGGCACCTTCCTCACCTCAGCGTCCCCCCCTCCCAGTTTGTTGAACACTTGTTCCGGAAATCAGGGCCTAGCTACCCAGGCCGACAGGCGGGTAGGCCCAGGCCGACTTCCGGAAGAGATCACGTATGCAGCGAGTCTTTCAACATGTCATGATGGAAAAAAGCACCTGTGTTTGTGCTTATACGGCCAATTAAGCAAACGCTATAAAGAGGAGTATCTACTGCTGTGAGAACGTTTCCTGAATCGCCCACAGCCACTCAGTCCTCTTTTCTTCTCTTCCTCTCGGCTAAAGTGCAAACTGCTGTCCCCGGAATCCGGATGTGAGAGGCATGCAGCATTCATTCGGGATGCAGGAAGGAAAAGTTCCTCCACTGTGTATTACACATGATTCGTCTCCGGCAGGCGGCGATGAGACGGCGCCGGTTCTGCCGGGGGAGGAGCCCAGGCAGGAGCTCAGGCAGGAGCTCAGGCAGGAGCCCGGGCAGGAGCCCAGGCAGGAGCCCTGGCAGGAGCCTAGGCAGGCCTGCAAATAAATGTAGGCAATTTTCCTGAATTTCATTAGCAAGGAAGAAGTTTGTTGTCGCTAATGATAGCGGTTGGAGTGCAAAGTCGAGATTATCAGACCATGCAGGAACTAAACTTTGGGAGCGAACGATATCGCTCTTGTCTTCTTCTCCCTGCTTCTCGTCATGCGCTATTTTGCCACAACACGAAATGATAACGGCCCTGGGAGAGAAAATGCTTTGCTTTATTAGTAGAACAAACCAGAGTAGCGAGCGTATCCTGTGCGGCGACGGCGACGACGGCGGCGACTGCGACTTCCTGGACGGACGCGCTCGAGTAGTGGGCCTAAGCACCCCTTGCTACAAACGAGGGAAAAGTAAACCCGTGCGTGCGCGCGTCATTATGAAACGTAATCTGCTCCTGCGGCCGTCGCGTTTCCCTTCTTCCGCTTGAAAGGAGTCCCTTTCCCACTTTTCATTTTTTTTCCGCTGTTGCTCCTATTACAGCAGGGAAAACGGGAAAAGGAAGAAAGAGAAACCGCCAAAAGTCTTCTCGCCTGCATTCCAACAAGCTGCGATCGAGAAAGCGAGACGAGGAGGGGGTAGGGGAAATCGCCTCCCATTTCCATCCAGTCGACTCTGCTGTAACCAGCGCATGATGCAGAGAAAAATGGAAGGCGACGATCATTTCACTGTGATGCAGTCGTGACTAATGGCTTGACGCGGAAAAGCAGTGGTGTTTTGCACACATCCTGATGCCACCTGGACTCCAGAACACAGTCGGGGGAGGCACGCGCGACTCCGGGGCCGTCGGACCAAGATCTTTCTGCTCACCACTTCCTGGGCAGCAAGATGTGCAGCCTTTGTCTTGGCCAGATATCACGGAGAAAGAAATGATTGCATTCAATGAAGGCATCTCTGCAGCGGCAACAATTAGGAGAAAAATGACACCGCAGCTTTGGCAGGCCACATGTAAGGAGATTTCTCCGAGAATTTATGAAAGTTTCTCTAAAATTTGGCCTCTGCGAAAGTATCACAAAGAAAGTCGATGGAAAAAAGTACCAGGGAAAAAGAGGAGTTCGGCGTTTTCCAAGCAGGTCTCTCTTTTCTCAGTCATCACTTCCAAAATTACCAGTCGACATCTCTCCATCCTCCAGTGTGCGGGACTAGCGGAGAATTAGTCTATGCCAAGTAAGCGCTAATCACAAAAAGGGCTCATTAGTCGCTCTATCCCATCTTTCGTAGCCAGACAAACTTCGCAAGCGCACTTAAGGTGCTGTTATCTTCCAAACTTTTTTTTCCTGCGTTGCTGCTGCTAACTGCTCTTTATGTGTAGGGTAGAGAGAGAGACGGGGGGGGGGGGGTGCAGACTGGGGTGGTCCACTTGAACCCCCGGTCATTCCTGAGGGATCCGCCGGTCCAAGAAGCCGCCGCCGGCAACGGAAGTGGCTCATCAACCAACCTCTTCTTAGAGCCAGAGAGACCGAGAAATGGCGAGGGGTCGCTAACACAATGAGACAACAAAAGACGCTGAGGAAAAATTCCTCTGCTGGCGTCCTCTTGTACCTCTGAAAGGAAAAAAGAAACCAGCCAAATGCGCGCAGCGACGAAGTCGGACTGAACGTAATGAAAATTATTTCATCTGACTTCACTTTTTTTATGGTTGCTGATGACGAAGACGAAAGAATCCGCATCCAGAGGGGGGAGGGGGAAATGCGGACAAGCTGGCATGCGATCGCGAGTCCGGAGGAGCAATAAAAGGGATTAGTATCTCGCGAGGAATAATATTCTCCTCCTCTTCCCGGTTAATTCCGTCAAGGAAATTGCGCTCTTGACGCTTGCCATGATTGACGTGCCTTCTTGAGAGCACACAAAGTGAGTAGAGCGAGCAAGTGGAGAGGGGGGACAAAGAAATGCTGGGTGATAACTAACTTTTATGCACTGGTGCGTGCACAGTTAACGTGTGCCAGTTGTGATTTGAACGGTCATCGTGGTTGCCCGCATACGTTGAGGCAGATTTGGCCGGAAGTGCCAAAAGTCGGTGCACAACTTGCAAAATTTAGACATATCCTGCGGCTTGTTGCTCCTCCTTACCCTGTCATAATCGAGCTCTTGAGCCCCCTTATCGTTAGCGGATATTATCATGTCCCAGTATGAAGGTACAGCACATACTATGATAATCTGTTGAGTCTCATTTATGCATAGGTAGTTGAGGGAAATGCTCAAATGGGCAAATAAAATTTTCTCACTCGCGATAGGGACACAGTCTGGCCTAGAGCGAGCACCGGCCAACAACAGTACACGCACAGTAGCTAAGGCTGCCCGTAAGGTTGCTAGTTGACGTTGCTGCGATGTTTGGCTCGCCGCTGTCTCCATCCGGCACGAAGTCTCCTTCGAAGCGCAAGAGCTCTCGGGGTCGGGGACGTGGACGAGGACGCGGCAGAGGACGTGATCGAGGCTGCGACGGGGGAGGCAGGGAAAATTTTTCTCCCATGGTGTTCTCCTTTGACGAGGCCAATCGCCAGGCGGACACGGCCTCCAAGTTCTTGCCGCCGCCAATGCCCACGCTATCGCCGTTTACTCCCTTGTTGCCCGCAATATTGGCCGCTGCTGCCTCAAGGGACGATGGGAAAGGGGCACAAAGCAGTGTAAGGTTCGCAGTTAGCCCTTAGGGAGGCTGTATGCTCGGTTCATAGCACTACCTGCAGTCCCATTTTTGCAACACATCTGGTCTTTGTTCCTTTTCTGCCGCCACACTCAATCGAGGTACTTTTCAGAGGTTACCAGCAGTGTGTCAGTAGTTAGTTAGTTTATGGTCATGCGCTAAGTGCAGTGCAGAACACTAAATCCGTATATTAACATCTTGTATCATTTCTTTTACAGCCGATCTCACCGGCCACGATATCGCAGCTGATCAAGTCGGGGGTTCTCCCATCGCTTCCCCCGGGAGCCGTCGCCGCAGCGGCCTTGCCTAACGACCTTGCTGCAGCAGCCGCCGCTGCAGCAGCCGCAGCAACCGCCGCCGCCGCCGCCAATAGCGCTAATCCGTCCTCGGGCACCGCCGAGCAACTCGCAGCCGCCCAACGCTTGGCTGCAGCAGTACTGTCCGCCAACAACGGTAGCGGCAACAACGGAGGAGGGAACAACGACGTCGACATGAAGCCCCCAGTGCTGTCCCTCCCTGGGTTGCCACACTTCACTTCCGACCTACTGTGGCGCTACCCGAATCCGTTTTTGCCGCAGCCTCCGCCCTCTCCCCTCGAGTCTCAGGTTCGAGCCCATTTACCCGGCGGACTCGGCCATGATCCAAGGACCTGGTCCAGGGAGGACGTCACGGTCTTCCTCAGATACTGCGAGCGGGAGTTTGACCTCGACAGGATCGACATGGACAAGTTCCAAATGAACGGTGAGTCACGGTGCATGCAACATGCATGCTAAGTTTATTGATGGAGGTAACATTGCAAGACAAAAAACATGTCTACTGTGACTACTGCAGGTAGCATTGGCTAATTTCATATCCTTTCTGAGATGGCAAGCTTTTTCTTTAAACAATGATAAGCTTCCTGCAATTGCTCTAGCTCGCACAGTGAGATTAATCTCTTCACTATTTGCGTTAGAAGTACGATTTTTCTTTCGCATATTGATTCTTAAGTGTTGCGCACAGCCTTCGCCCTAATTACTCACGTACGTACGGTTTAGATCGTACAGGTGCGGATCGTACACTGTCGGAAACTAAGTTAGCTTCAAGTGCAAATACTCGTCAATTTCCTATTACTACGTAACAACGGGTTGCTGCTGTTACCAGCGCTTATCTGGTGTTCAGATTACATTAAATATGCTTTATCTGCTGCCTTGAAGTTAATTCTCAGTCTCTGGAGGAATGTCTGAGTACTTGAACCGCACTGACTGAGTGTCCACTTGCCTTTTTTTACTCATAAAGTAGCTTTTGGCATGATGAATCGCACTCACATATTAAGCATGCATGCAACATTCCTATGGGGAATCAGAAGACTATGCTCTCTTTACAGGAAAAGCGCTATGCTTATTGAACAAGAACGATTTGTCTGAGAGATGCTCTGGGGCAGGCGACGTCATTCACAACATCCTGCAGCTTCTTATCCGTGAGGCTTGTGGAGGTTTCCCACCTCCGTCGTCGCCACTCACTCCGCGGGCCCCTGGACTAATGACACCTACCAGTCCGGCCTTCCCGCAGTCGCCTCACCACCAGTGGCCGCCTATGCTTGGCGGTGCCGCTTCACTCGCCGCGGCTGCGGCGGCTGCGGCCGCCGGCAACAGCAGCAGCAACGGGGATTCAGGTGGTGCATCCGCCGCACCAACTTCGTCGACTGCCACGTCTTCAGCGGCCGCTGCTGCCGCTGCTGCAGCATTTCCCAGCCTGAGCCACCTTATATCGCAGACGAACTCAGTGACATTAAGTCCTTCGCCATCCGTTGACAGTCACAATGGGGGCTCGCCGCGACAACAGCCACAGCCTCAGCACCTCTCCCACGAACACATTACGTCTATCCATCAGCTGTATCCAACGCCCGTGTCTGCGGCGGCCGCGGCCGCAGCGGCAGTGGCATCCTCTAGCAAGCAGCTCCATGTACCGCCGCCCCTGAACAACGGCGGCGTGATCGGCCAGTCGTCCCCTTCGGAGGACTCCGAAGACTCACAGGAGAACCGCAGCACGCCGACGGGCAGCAACGGGTGCGAAAGCGGCGGCCGCTCGCGCACTCCACCGGTGCAGTCCGCTCCGCGCTCCCCCAAGGACGCCACCCCGTCCTCGTCGTCCTCGGGCAAGGAGGACACGCCCGAGTTGGCCACCAGCGGACGGTTGCTGTGGGACTTCTTGCAGCAGTTGCTCAATGACCAGCAGCAGCGCTACTCGAATTACATCTCTTGGAAGGATAAGGAAACGGGCGTCTTTAAGATTGTGGATCCCGCTGGACTGGCGAAATTGTGGGGCCTGCAGAAGAACCACCCTTCCATGAATTACGACAAGATGTCCAGGGCTCTGCGATATTACTATAGGGTCAACATCCTCAGGAAGGTTCAAGGGGAGCGACACTGTTACCAGTAAGTACAGACGTGCCAATAAAGAGTGTTTTTGGCAGTTTTCACCTCATGACTCTGTGAATATCTCGGCGCTCTGGCGTTTTTAGGCAGAAGGCTAAGTATCACACCTCTGGAGTGGGGACACCTGCTTTTGTCACGTTCGTTGTCTGAACGTTGTCTCTTTGTTTTAGGTTTCTTCGCAACCCCACCGAGTTGAAGAGCATCAAGAATATCTCCCTTCTGCGCCAGCAGATGGAAGCGCAGGCTGCGGCACACAAGATGGCGGCCCAGCAGGCAGCACAGGCCGCCATCAGCCAGCACGCCACCGTCGTGGCCCCGGAATCGCCTCCAGACGGCGGTACTCTTGCTGCTGTCAACTTCGATGAACCCACGGATCTGACAATGGAGAAGGCCCAGATCCGCGAGCGCCGCAAGGAGCGCGAGCGGCGGCAGCAACTCTTCAACGGCGATTCTCGCGGCAATTCGCCCATGGACGATGATGAACAATCTCCGAGAGAGCGAGAACGACACGAGCCAAGGCCCGAGTTCCACCTTAGGCACCTCTTGCCCCAAGTCTCCATCAAGACGGACTATTAGATGAAAGAATAGGTGTTTGAAGAGAAATTAAGCGCGACTGAGTGAGCGAATGAACGAATGAATGAGTGAATGAGAAAGGGTGATCGCATGCATACAAGTTTAATACACTGTACATGTAAAAGACTATCCCATCGGTAGTGTCTTGGCTCTTGGCGCGTTCAAGGAAGTTCGTAATGGTATAATTCACTGACATTCAAACTGAAGAAAAATCCACACCTTTCTTTGCGTTTTTTTTTTCAATAGGCAAGAATAAAAAGCCTCTATGAAAGGCTCTACTTTCCTCTCAAAATGTGACCTTTTCTGCAAATTTGCCTTCTTTGTATACTTTGCATACACAAATGCGATATTCTTCCGAGATGCCAAATATCGTAGAATCCTACGATAAATGCACTTCTGCGTGAGGTGTGTGTGTATAAAAAGCACTTGAGCACGCTGCCCTGAATCCTTATACTACGTGATTCTCAGTGTCTTCCAGAAAAAGCTAATTGAGAAATGAAGAGAGTATGTCCTATGTCCTCGTTCTAAAGTTATTGTGCGTCCTGCTGCTACTTCTTAACTGTGTAAGTGTACGTTCGATTCGACGCGCAATGCAAGCTTTCTCGTTCGCACCCATTAAATTGTTCGCACCGCCGCAAAGCATTCATTTCACACGCTATTTGTACAAATTTTTTGGCGAGAAATTAATGTCGTTAACCCCATACCTCCAACATATATACGTGAGTACTGTGGATTAGTTTTGCTCATCACTGAACAAATAAATGTACGCGTATGACATAGTCCATGAACCCTTAGCATATTTCCTACGCAGAGCTGCAAGAAATCATTTTGCTTCCTCACACAGGCCGATTTCAAGCGGCATATTCAGTACGCACGGTTAGGTACGTACACTCGGCTAGGTGTACGTAGTTAGGTCCAGTGGTGATGTTAGGTTCTTCTGACTCTGTACAGTACTGATTCTTGACAATTTGATGAGTCGAGTACTGCCCCATTTTTAAGGTAGAAAACCTGCATTACTTATTTGTTTGATGTTGCTCAATGATACTAAATAAGTCGTGCTGACCAGACACGAAATTATTGAGAATTTCCTGTACTGCCGTAACTCCTTCGACGAGAAGGACAAGAGCTTGACGTGAAGTTCTTCAGGGTTGCAACCTTTCCTGCACAGTGCCCAAACAGATTGGGCTCAAGGAGCAAAGGTTCTTTCCTTCCTCATGTTCCGTCCCTTGACATAGTCCTGAAAGGAAGCATCGACATTTTTGTGCCTAACATCGACACCAGGGTCACTTGACTGGTCCACAGGCAATACAGGCATTGCCATTGGTCTCCTACAGTTTGATCTAGAGCTTCCAAAAGCTGACTAGCAGTCCCTGGTAATTCAAGAAAGAATGGAAGCGCAGGCACAGTCCTGTAATATTATATTGCTCGAAAAATGGATAATGTGCGCATAACAATGTTCTCATTGCTTTGAAATCTCACACTTCAGGTACTACACCTTTTGTGTTACACGTGACCAGTGTCCAGATGCTGTATGTGGCATGCATGTGAGCGATTCCCTTTATTGAGCACTACCCAACGTTTCAGACAATCTCACATTCTCGAGTGGAGCGAAAAGTCAAAATCACTGACTGATGCACTCACGTCCGTCGTCACCGTGTAAAGCCAAAAGTAGTCAGTCAGTCCGTTGTTTTGCTCGCTGCACGGCCGGAGGTTGTGTTACAAAGTTTACTGAGGTTTAGGGAAAATATTTCCGCCATCCATTTACATGCCGTCATAAGCAGGACCTCCCCCGCCCTCGGGACACACCCAGTTGATATTCTGCGAGAAGTCTTTGATGTCGCAGGTCTTGCAGTGGATGCAGTTTTGAGCATTGATAACCAGGCGCATGCCCTCCACACCGTCTTCACGGGGAACGTACTCGTAGACACCTATGGAGGATTCCTTATGCAAAGGAGGGGGGAGGGGATACTATTACCAATATACGCACCTGCTGGACAGAATCTGCTTTCCTGGCCTGCATAGGTTGAAAAGTTAACATTCATAGGAACGTCATCGTCCATCAGGGTCAGATGAATCGGCTGGTCTCCTTCGTGGTTAGTTCCTGAAAGGAATTCGGCGATATTGATGAGGTGTCCAAACATAGTGTTCTCGTGTGCTTCTGCTCACCAGTAAGCGCGACGGAGGAGAGGAGATCAAAGGTAAGCTTCCCGTCTGGTTTTGGGTACTCGGGTTCCTTGCATTCTGTGGCGGGCTTCACGGACTTGTGGTCTTCATGACCGTGCTTCAAAGTCCACGGTTCAAGTCCTCTGCCGAGGACGTAGAAGAGACCTGTGTAGGCCATCCCGCCGTACATTCCCCACCGGTGGAAGGCAGGCTTCACATTGCGCACTCCGCGGAGCTCCTTGTACACCCAGCTCGAGCGCAGCCGTTCCTCGTAGTCGGACGGCTCGATGCCATTCGTCTTGCTCTCCGTCCCGCTGCTTAAGGCGTCTACAATAGCTTCTGCAGCGAGCATCCCACTCTTCATGGCTGTGTGGGTGCCTTTGACCTTGGCCACGTTCATGAACCCCGGACTGCACCCGGTCAGACAACCCCCAGGAAATGTCAGTTTAGGAATGCACTGAAAGCCACCTTCATTCAGAGCTCTTGCACCGTAACTAGACAAAGAAAAATGCATACACAGGTAAGATCACTGTTGTCCATTAATTTTATTCTTCTTGTGCTCACCTAATTCTGGTCCCGCCTTCGAAATATGGTGCAATTGTTGGATGAGTCTTAAACGTCTGGAAGGTCTTGAAGGGATTCAAGTAAGGATTCCCGTAGTCCAAACCAACCACGTAACCCACAGCTACTAAGTTGTCCTCGGCCAAGTGGTACATAAAAGATCCTCCATATGTTTTGGTGTCCTAAGAAGACGCATGAAATCTAGAGACATTTCCTCATTTATTTGGCCTACCGGTAGAGGCCAGCCAACTGTATGTTCGATTAGTCCAGGTATGTGTTTCTCAGGAGCCACTTGCCACAACTCTTTCAAGCCTATGCCGTAAATCTGAAAACAAAAAATAAGGACTTCGTCCATGACGTGAAGCACTAGCTTGACACCTGGTTCTCGTTATCCTTGTTAAGATCAAAGTGCTTCATGAGCTGCTTGGCGAGTTGCCCCCTGCATCCCTCGGAGAAGATCGTGCATTTGGCGTGGAACTCCATTCCTCGCTCGAAGGAATCTCGGGGACTGCCGTCTTTGCTGATGCCAACGTCGTTGGTCGCGATTCCTGACAACAGCTTGTGCATTCAATCAACCACGTACTCCCGCCGACCGGCAATGTAAGTCCACTTCCATAAACACAGGAATACAGAACAGGAATCAAGAGTGAAGTGAACAATTGAACAGTATAATAAACAGTGCAGCAAAATGAACAGCTACAGCAGATTCTTGACCGCATCTCCAAATGCCCGGGCCAAGATGCAATGTTTTTCCTCAATTTTTGTGTTGTAGGAGAGCTGTCCGACATTTGACTTTGACAAAAGGTCGTGGTCGACTGCCATTCTTCTGTCATCACCAATGACATTTCGTTCATAATGACACACACTCATATTTGAGGTGAAACAGAACGTAGTTTGTCAACATCATCCCCAGAGCAAGTTGAAAATGCCTTTGGTTTGGCAAGAATCAGATGCTTGGATTAAAACAGGTACCAATGCTAAGACACAAGTCTCCTATGTCCTGAGCATTTTGGAGCAGCCAGGAGCTCCCAAGCAATAGTGGACTTGCATAATCGGGTTGAAGGAGTATTCAACTAAGCGTATAACCCTTAATATCACTCTTGATTACTGACTGCTATGGTACGACATTAGGATTGCAATAATTATACTGTGCGCACCTTTGACGCTGCCATCCTCGTGAAAAAGCACTTCGGAGGCGGCGAATCCTGGGTAGACCTCCACGCCTAATTCCTCCGCCTGCTGACCTAGCCATTGCACGAAGTGGCCCAACCTCACGACGTAGTTGCCGTGGTTGGCAATCGGCATCCCACGAAAAACTGGGACGGGAATTCGGCCCCCTCCACTCATCAAGATCGCGAACTTGTCGGCTGTCACGGGGGTGTTGAGGGGTGCGCCTCGAGTCTTCCAGTCAGGAATCAGTTCATTTAAGGCAGTGGGCTCCAGACAAGCGCCGGACACGGTGTGACCACCTGAGGAGAACAGATCAAAAAACATCCAGCGAACTTATCATGGTCTTGTTCTCACCTATAGTTGCCGCCTTCTCGATGACACACACCCGAAACTCATCTCCCAAACCCTTTTCTTGGGCCTTTTGTTTGAGCCTGATTGCGGCGCTCATGCCCGAGGGCCCGCCACCGACGATGACAACGTCCGCTTCGTCGGCAAAGCGCTCCATGTCCACGCCCTCCCATCGGGGGTCGTTCTCCCTAGGCTTTACCGAAGGATGCGTGGTAATCATGGGATTGCCACCCACCGTCAGTGAGGCCGCCGACGTCGATGAGGCCCGCCGAATTACTAAGTATGGACAAGAACTTGTTCAGCCTTGTTTGCCTTTTCCCAGTCTCATTTTTCATATACTACGCTTCACCCTTACGAATCACTGAAAAGTGAACGACGATCCCTAAGCCTCTCCTTACCGTTGGTCGAGACCGACAGCGCCTTGTGCGCTAGGTAAAGCCTGGCGGAGATCATGACGACGGAAGACTCACTGCGCTGACCTCCTCCCTACTTGTCAGTGTTTGTTGCTGTGCAAGAGCAACGGCAAGGAAGCAGTTTGACGACTCTCAAGACGAGGTCAGGTGCACGTAGAACTCGATGTCAAGCGAAGGGAGGCCGACCTATACTGTGCACTTGGGGCCTGGAATGCTGAAAATTTTTCAGCTCCAGAACATGGCGATCAAAACACTTTCAAAGTTCCAGGACTCGCCTGTCAGTGCTTTGTTATGCCACGGGATGTGTGTCGACCATTTTCTCCAGGTATCGTTCTCGGTGTCTCAACGATACTCGGCGGCGCACCAGACGTCTAGGAACTGCATCAGGTAAGAAGCGTCGAAGTGCGCTGTCAACTCCAAGCGCCCAGGCCAGGTCAGGAGGTTGCAAACACGTACGCAGTAAGTACGTCCGTACGACACAAGCTGAGTTGTTGATGCTGTAGTGGGCGACAGCGGTGCTGCAGCAGCAGTCAGTCAGGTCAGAGAAAAGAGAGGAGGAAAAGGCGCTCACGAACCGAGCTCTGTCGCGCATTTGGTAGGCGAAATCAACAGCTGCGTCAGCTGCCATTGAGCCCCAAGCAGCTATGCAGCTAAGCTGCACTGAGCCACGTGGCTTCAAAAACCGTCATTGGAGCTGCCCTTTAGCGGCAAAATCTTACTTCCCTATGAGCAAAGTTGGTACTAATACCTAATGCCAATTACGAATATGACATGTTGACGGAATTTTAAGCTTCACAACAGCATTGTTAGACTACTGGACAGTATTGAAGTATTGTTCATTTCTTGGGCAATGTATGCGGCAAGAGTAAGAGTTAAGGAGCAACATACGTAAAAAAGTAAAGGAGTTCTCGGAGAAGATCGTGCTTTACTCAGATCGGCAGTGGGGCTCAATGGCAGCTGACGCAGCTATTGACTTTGCTTGCCACTAGCAATCTGTCGAGCCTTCTTCTCCTCGATTTTCTCAGAGTCAGGTCCAGGTCCATCCATAGAGAACTCTTGTCTATCGATTCATGATGCACGAATGCCTAAAGCAACAGCAGACATAGGGATTTCAGACGCAGGGAATCAGCTGTACCTTTAGAACAAGGAGGTAAACATTTCTGACTGGGATAATGCGTACGGATTACAGAACCAAATGCGAAATATCGTGCGTAATGTGAGCTTCTAGAAAAAGTATTTTGAATAAATTTAGTTGCGGATAAGTTGCATATGTTTTACTGAAAACTTTTCTTGTTAAATTGAGTCCATGTTACTTACTAGGAAAAAGACATTCTAATCTTGATCTCCCTCTGCATCCTCAGCTCATTGTTCCTTGGGACTTAAAAAATGACTGGCCCTCCGCCACACGCTGACGTCCAGTGGGATTTGAGCACCCTACTGCGACACATTGGACCAGTTTGTGTAACGTTCTTGACTTTCCACCACGACGACGCGGTCCTATTTTTGCCGGTGTTGCGCATGCATAGCTGACGGGCTTGGCAAAAGAAATACGTCAGCTGGGGAAACGCACTACAGTCTGTGTCAGTGAGTAGAAAACCTAGGTCCGCAACAAACAGTTGGCGCCACCTAGCAGGATTAGGATAAGTTAGGTTCCTGTGAACCAGTTACGGCCGACTTTGCCTCTTGTACGTGACGGATTGTTGCGTACCCTGAGTTTATTACACGCTCCAACCATAAAAGGATAAAACATAAATTGGCACTCGTGTCGCCTTGGCATTGGGAATCAACGGCTGACTGGCTCAGTCATGGAGATTTATCACATATACAGATGATTCGTTCGCCTTTCGCCCACTTCAAATCCACGAAACCTCAAAGTTCCACCGAAGTCTGTTCGCTACACATCTAACAATGAAGTCCTTTGTAGCATGACGGACAAATGTTACACCCGAGGTCTCGAAACCTCGCTTTAATATCAACGAAGGTTTTTCGTTAGGTTTTCTTATTCGGAACAAAACGTCGAGGAGAGTGTTGCGATTGATGGTCAAAACCTTGAAGCATAAATCGACACCTCTGTTTGTCACTATTGAGCGTCATCTTGGTCTGATTTCTGCACCGATTTCTAGTCCGAGTGTACCATTTGATGCCATATATGGGATCTAATATGGAGCAGGGTTTACTTCATAAAAGTTTGACTTTACTGTAAACAAAAAAGTGGTCCTAGAGCAAAAGTGCATATCAGTTTAGTTTTAGAAAAGATTAAGAAGTTATGCATAGTAACTGATTTTGACTCTAATCATCAGTTGTTGACTCGAAATGCCCCGACTTGATACCGACTAGGACCAAAGGTCCTCATGACTAGGGGTGGAGCGGGCTGGTCAAAATGCGGGCTCGGGTCGGGTCGGGATTAGGAGATTCGGGCTTGAGTCAGGTTGCCAAAATGGGGGAGGGGCTGGATTGTGGGCTGATAGAAAAATCCATGAAAGATGTTTTGCACTTTTGTAAAAGAGGCATCCAGAGGCTTGTGTCATGGACTCACAGACAACTGAACACTGAGGGGCTGGACATAACGGTTGCTGGTAGTGATGGTTTCGAAAATAGAAACATCAAACTCGAACATCTATCGAACATCAGGTATCAATCTCGAACAGTTCGGGAACGTGTTCGAAAATTCCCAGAGCTAGAAAGCAATGATCAAGGGTATTTCAAGGGATATTTTATCTGGATAATTATCAAGAAGGTAGGAATTTACGGCAGATTAGTGTGCAATACAACCAGCATTCTGGAGTTATTGGCACTGAGTCGGTTGCGCTTCTTCGTGATAATGTCTCTCTGCTCCAGCCCTATTCTGCCCCCGCCATCAGCTACCCTGTTTTGTAGGGATGGGCATATTTTCGAACCATTCATGTCACTTTATCGAACCAGCCGGCTGCCACCTGCACAACAGGTCGAGGACAAGCACCTGGCCCAACGTGATTCTGCAGAAAGGTGATGGCAAAAACTCAAATCCCCACAAGCAGAGTAGGTTTCTTTCCGTACCTCCATTGCGTTCATCTATAACAAGTACCGATCATTTCACTCCGGCCAGTTGCATGCATAGGGTCAACAACAACCCTACGGAGTGAGACAGAGCTCTATTTGCGGTGTTTCTCAGCTTCCCAGTTGTGACAAGTAGTGAACCTGGACCCCTCCTTCATCGGCAACGGCCATACCACATTGAACATACCAGTTCTCGTCCGATCACTGAAGTCAAGCAGTGTTGGGCCCGGTCAGTACTTGGATGGGTGACCGCCTGGGAACACCGG